>Ga0075133_100097_pt1 | contig 33580 bp, 32 predicted proteins | sample AntRauMetaRauer1_FD_69802 | JGI IMG/M metagenome (GOLD analysis project Ga0075133, IMG submission 69802) | Saline lake microbial communities from Rauer Lake, Antarctica, in enrichment culture - Antartic Rauer Lake 1 Metagenome Rauer1 | ecosystem: Environmental > Aquatic > Non-marine Saline and...
CGTTGACGAGGAGCTCGACTGTCAGAATACTGCGGTGAAGATCTGGTACTTCGACGAGGGCGAAGAGATCGGATATCACGCGCACACGGAGCAGGAGGAACTCTTCTACGTCCTCGAGGGGACGTTCTCGTTGAAACTCGGCCGCTCGGGCGAGGAAGAGTTTGTCGAGGCAGACGAGGGGACCTTCTGGGTCGCCGCGCCGAAGATCGGCCACGGCCATCGCTGTATCAGTGATGATGGCGGCGCTGTCCTTGCGTTCGGCGCGCCACCAGTCGACGACCCTGGCCGTGATCCGCACTCGATTTCTGACGAAGAGATAGACGGCTGACGGCCCGTGAAACCGGCTGTAACGCCGCTGAATCTCACTCAAATTTTCGGACCTAACGGGGCCGTGTTCAGTTTCGTTGATTCCATACGTACGCGTAGCGCTGGAGCCAGGTTTCGGCAATATTCGGTTCGGCGTTTCTGAAGCAATTTCCAAGCTGGTAGGTTCGCCGTTTTACTTTCTGAAAGAGATGTTCGACGGCGTTCCGATTTCCGTGTGTCTCGTGACGAAATCGGAGGCCGTGTCGGTTGCGTGCAGCTTTCAGCCACGGTCCAGAATCGACGAGAAACACGGCGTCGTCGACGTCGTGTTTCTTGGTGAGCTCAGAGAGAAAGATCGAGGTAACACCCTCGTTTCGCGTCGGAAATAGCCTGGCGTGGAGACATTTGTTCGTTTCGGAATCGACAGCAACGTACAGCCAGTAGCGCTGATCGTCGAGATGGATCACGGTTCTCGTCGAGCACGATATGATCCGGCTGGGCACCGTCTGTCGGCTGTACGTCGGCCTTTTGGACCCAATTGTGAACAGTCGAGCACGCCCGTTCGACACCAAGTACTCTAAGATAGAGATAGTATCCAAAAGTGATGATTCACACAACAGGAGCTGGATACTGAGTTCCATGAGTTCGAGCGGTGTCTGCTCGCGCTCCACAAAATCCAACTCGATCACGATGCTAGATCCGTCGAGGCGGTCGAATTCTGGCATAGCACAACGAATTCCACCACCTCACTCCGTCACACTCTACTCTGAACAGCGCCCTGGAACGGTGCTGTGGGATAGTAGTATTAGCTGAGTAACCGGAAGGGGCGGGACGATTCCAGTCAGACGGTGTTGCCGTGGCTCCCGTTCTTCGAGTCGTCGTTCCGATTCACCCACGATCAGTTACGTGTCGTGATTATGGGTATGGTCGTGGTCGTGCCCATGTTGGTGTCCGTGTCCCGCGTCCGGCGTTTCGAGAATGTCCTCGCACTCGACGTTCGTATACCCGGAATGGAACAGTTCGACTGAGCCACCGTCGGCGTCGAACGCGTGCCGTTCGATACAGCCGACGTCCGCGCCGAGCAGGTGGACGCTGACGCTGGGTTCGTTCGACGTCGTCTCGACGGAGTGGATGTCGTTGTTCGGCGGGATCAGTTCGTAGTAGTCACCGCGTTCCATGCGCTCGGTCCGGATCCGTTCGAGTTCCGCCTCGCCTTCGTCGTTCGTTGCGTCATCGACCCGGCGGTAGAAGTCTTCACGTTGCGTTCCACCGTAGATTCCGACGAGTCCCCAGGCGAGATGATCGTGGACCGGCGTCGAGGCGCCCGGCGGGAGGACGAGCGTGAACACAGACAGTTTGTTTCCCTCCCGATACAGCAGCCACTGGGCGATGTCCTCTCCCATATTGCCCTTGTCGTCCACGTCGTCCATGGCGAGTTCTTGATACCGTTCAGCAAGCCAATCATCGTCCGCGAGGAGTTCCTCGAACGGGTCCGCCAGCGACTCGAGCAGCGGTGGCACCTCCTCGTGTTCGTCAGCGGTCGCTTTCACCGTCTCGACGAATTCACGCAGTCGATCGGAATCGTCGATAAACTCCGGTTCGGGGTCCGATTCGGATGATACCATCTCAGCTTGGTCCTTGTGGTCAATGAACATAAGCACGCTTGGTCTGCTCCCACGTTGTGGCAGCGCCGAAACGACTGAGGGTTCCGAGTATGCGTACTCAGTACCGCTGCTCCTCGGAAAGCTCGAAGTCTATCGGTGAGGTGCTATTGATCGTATTCGGGCTAACCGTTCCCCCGCCCCGCTCGGCTCCGATCTGACGGCCCGTCATCGGTCGCCGGTTCCACGTCACACGACTCGATTGGTCAGTTCTCCGCCCGCCTCGAGTCGCTCGACGTTCCTGCGGACGATGTCGCCCACGTCGCGGTGGTAGTCACGGGTGTACGCCGCGGCGTGCGGCGTGACGATTACCTCGTCCATGGTCCACAGCGGCGACTCCCGGGGGAGCGGTTCAGTCTCGAAGACGTCGAGCGCGGCGCCCCGGATGGCTCCGCTTTCGAGGGCGTCGATCAGCGCCGACTCGTCGGCGATTGCGCCGCGAGCGACGTTGACGAAGTACGCGTCCGACCGCATCGTTTCGAACTCGGCCGCGCCGAAGAGTTCGCGAGTATCCTCGGTCAGGGGAACGGCGGCGACCACGAACGTCGCGTCGGCGATCGCCTCGTGGAGCGCATCGGTCGCGTCGATCTCATCGAACCCCGGGACAGGGTCGTCGGACCGGCGGACGCCGGTCACCCGGACACCGAGCGGTCCCACGACGTCGGCGATGCCCCGGCCGAGCGTTCCCGTCCCGACGACGCAGGCAGTGGTTCCGGGCAGGGTGAACGCCTCGTCCCACGCCGGGCGCTCCCAGCGCCGCTCCGTCGCGCTCGCGATCTGGTCGTGAAGCCGACGGGCGAACGCGAGCAGATAGCCCGCGACGTTCTCACCGACCGTCCGGCCGTGGATACCGGTGCTGTTAGTGAGCGCGACCCCCGCATCTGCAAGGGCCTCGAGCGGGAAGCGGTCGACGCCCGCCTGTGTCGAGTGTATCCAGTCGATCTCGAGCAGTGCGTCGAAGTAGTTGCGCGTGACGACCGCGTCGCAGTCCGCGATCCCCGCTTCATCCACGACAGTGACTTCGACCGGTAGATCGGAGAGGTACCCCGCGAGTTCAGACGGTGGAAAGATGGCCTCGACGGACTCCTGAATGCCGAGTCGCTCGATATTGGATGTCATTATCACACACATGACCGGTCCGGACATCAAGATTCGGTTTCGATCGCACCGAGCAGTGAAATACGGCTCGAGCCGTCGCTGCTTCGCTCCCGTCCCGCCGACGTCCGCGGAACGGGGTTCGGGATCCGCCGATCGATCGGGTTCACGCTCGGTGCGACGAGTCCGGTTCTGTTCGGTGCTGCGGCCGACCGCGGCTTCTTCGACGAGGCGTTCGCGATCCTGGCCGCCTTCGCGGGCGGCATGATCCTCCTGGCGTTTCAAATTCCCGAGCGCTGAGCGCCGACGGTTTGCGTTCCGTCCCGCCGCGAGCGACGTCGAACGGAGCGCTACGAACTCGCGATGACCGCACCTGTTTCGTGGAGTCGCGCGATCTCGTCCGTGGAATACGACAGCGCGGCGAGGATGTCATCGGTGTGTTCGCCCTTCTTCGGCGGTCGCGAGGAGAACTGACCGTCGTGGAGGCCGGAACTGAAGCGAAACGGCAGCGCTGCCGTCGTAACCGTCTCGTCGACTTCCGGATTGTACGAGTCGACGAGCATCGATCTCGCCTCGACGTGTTCGTCGGTCTCCAGGAGTTCGTCGACCGTCCGGACCGCCCCGGCTGGAATCCCCGCCTCGAGTAGTTTCCCCTCGAGTTCCGTCGCCGTGAACGCCTCGAGTTCCGGGATCAACTCGTCGCGGAGCGTCTCGCGGTGGTCGATCCGGTCGTCGATCGTCTCGAAGCGCTCGTCCTCGAGGAGGTCGGTCCGATCGAGGACCGTACAGAGCCGCTCGTACATCGCCTCCGAGAGCGTCGCGATGTAGATGTGTCCGTCGCCGGTCGGGAAGACGCCGTTCGGCGCGCTCCCGATCCCTTCGCCGCCCGCGCGTTCGGGGAGCTCCCCGCTCTGGTCGTAGTTCGTGATCCAGTAGGACATCCACGAGATCGCCACGTCGAACAGCGAGATGTCGATGTGGGTCCCGTCGCCGCCGCGGTCGCGCTGGCGGACGGCAGCCATGATCGCGAACGCCGCGTTCGCACCCGTGCCGCAGTCGATGAGGCTCGCCCGGATACGGACCGGCGGGCGGTCGCGATAGCCGGTGATCGCCATCAGCCCGGAGACCGCCTGAATACAGGGATCGTAGCCGGGATAGGACCGGTACGGGCCGGTTCGGCCGAACCCCGACAGCGAGCAGTAGATCACGTCCTCGTTTCGCGTCCGAACCGACTCGTAGTCGAGATCGTACTTCTCGAGAACGCCGGGCCGGAAGCTTTCGACGATCACGTCGGCCTCGTCCACGAGTTCGGTGACGATCGAATGTCCGGCTTCGGTCTTCATGTCGACACAGAGGCTCTGTTTGCCGTGATTGAAGGGTGCAAAAATGTTCCCGTTCATGATGTGACGGAAGTTGTCGCCCGATGGCGGTTCGACCTTCAGCACGGTCGCACCCATTTCTCCGAGCAGTTGCGTACAAACCGGGCCGGCGACCGACTGCGTGAGGTCGACGACGGTGAGATCGTCTAACGGCTTCATACCATCCACCATGTCACAGTCCGAGAAATGACTTTGGGAAATATTACCATACGTGACGTATATGCAGAGCAAGTATCGGCGTGAATGCGACGAACCGATCGGCCGATCAAGGGCCTCCGTTTTCGGCGTGTGCGTATCCGACCCACACCTTTTTGCCGCCCCCATCGAAACGACGAATCGATGGCACAAACTGCCGACGCGAGCGATCGGACCGTCCGTCGACGGACGGTGGCCCAACGAACGAGCGCGACGCCGCTGTCAGGTCGTCCACTCGAGACGAGGCGGTTGCGATGACGGACGGCGACTTCAGGGAACGGTTCCTCGAGGGCGACGCGCTCGGGACGTGGGTCTCGATCGGACACCCGGCGATCGTCGAGGCGGCGGCGAGAGCGGGGTTCGACTTCGTTCTCATCGACGGCGAACACACCGAGATGAGCCTCGAGACCGTTGCCGATCTCGCTCGCGCGGCCGCCGCCGCGCCCGGCGAGCTCGCCGTGATCGTCCGGCCCGCGTGGAACGATCCGGTGCGGATCAAGCGGATCCTCGATATCGGTGTCGACGGGATCATGGTTCCGATGATCGACACGCCGGACGCGGCCGAAGAGCTGGTGCGGGCCACGCGGTACCCGCCCGACGGCGATCGGGGAGTCGCTTCGGGGCGGGCGGCCGGCTACGGGCAGAACTTCGTCGACTACGTCGCAGAGGGGCACCGATCGCTACTCACGATCGCACAGATCGAGACGCCGACCGGCGTCGAACACGCGGCCGAGATCGCGGCGACCGACGGCATCGATGCGCTGTTTGTCGGTCCCGCGGACCTCTCGGCGTCGCTCGGCGTCTTCGCGGAGTGGAACGCGCCCGAACTCGACGAAGCGATGGCCGACGTTATCGACGCCGGCGCGGCCGCCGACGCGCCAGTCGGAACGCTCACCGTCCGCGAATCGGACGTCGCGGACCGCGTCGAGCGAGGGTTCGACTATCAGATCACCGGCAAGGACATGACGACGCTCATCGAAACCGGCGAGCGGATCCGCGAGACGTACGAGGGGAGCGTCTCGAGCCGAGAGTAGGTTACCTGACAGTGAGACTGTAGTCGAACGACAGGAGATGACGGGGGGATAATAGGAGGGCGACAGGAATGAGGCTCGTTTTCTGCGAATTGTGACACCTCCCGACTGCTCGAGTCGGGACGGACTGTCGGTATCAGTTCATCCAGACGCCGGACTGGGGTTCGTAGGGATCGGTCGGGATCTCGACGAGCGTCGGGCCGTCGCTCGCGATGGCGTCGGCCACGGTCGACTCGATCTCGTCCGGTGTTTCCGCCCGCTCGACCTCGAGACCGAGCCCCTCGGCGACGGTGGTGTAGGAAACCGGCGTTTCCTCCCAGCCGTACTCGCCCTCGTCCATCCGGTAGCTCCGACCGGCCTCTTCGCTGATGATCGCGTAGTCGCTGTTGTTGAGGACGACGACCGTCACGTCAATCTCCTCGTCTGCCAGCGTGTGCAATTCGTGAAGACACATCAACAACCCGCCGTCACCGGTGAGTGCCACGACATCCTGTTCGGGGTTCGCGACCTTCGCCCCGATAGCCGAGGGGACGCCCGATCCCATCGTCGCCCACGACCCCGGATTGACATAATCGCGGGGCTCGTAGGTGGGAAACATCACGAGCGTCCACAGCCGGAAGCCGCCCGCGTCGACGGCGACGACCGCGTCGTGCGGCGTTCCCGCCCGAATCGCGTCCAGCGCCTTGACGGACGTCAGCGGCGCCTCGGTCACTGCCCGCAGTTCCTCAAGGCGCTCGTCGACCGCGTCCCGCGTCTTCCGCACCCGCTCGCGGCCGTTTCCGCCGGCGATCGATCGGTCCGCCAGTTCGCCGTCGAGCGCCTCGAGCGTCCGGGCCGCGTCGGCGACGATGCCGACCGCCGGCTCGTAACCGGTGCCGATGTCGTCGGCGCCGAGGGTCACGTGGACCAGATCGTCGGGGATCTCGATCGACCAGCTGTGCATGGAGACCGCGTCGAAGTCGGTGCCGACCCCGAGCGCGGCGTCGGCGTCGGCGATCAGTTCCTTGACGGCCGTTCCGGTCCCGCCACAGAGGACGCCGCCCATGAGTTCGTGGTCGTCGGGGAAGACGGCCTTCCCCTTGTACGTGAGAACGACCGGGGCCTCGAGCCGTTCGGCGACCGCTCGCAGTTCGTCGCTCGCCTCAGACGCCCGAACGCCGCCGCCGGCGACGATGATCGGCTTCGACGCGTCCGCGAGGAGGTCCGCCGCGGCGGCGACTTTGTCCTCGGGAACGCCGCTGAAGGTTTGTCGCTCGATATCACCCCGTTCGGCGAGCGAGACATCCATTTTGAGGAAGTTCTTCGGAATCCCGATCCGGACGGGACCGTTCGGCGCCGTTTGCGCGGCGTCGATCGCTCGCTGGAGTTCGGCGACGGTGCTCTCCGGCGTCTCGACGGTGATGTTCTCCTTGACGACGTTGTCGTACGTGTCGGGCGGCGTCTCGTGTATCCCGTCGCCGCCGCGGATCTCCGGCTCGGTCTCCACGGCGATGTGCAGAAGCGGCGTACAGTCGTTCAGCGCGTTCTTTAGCCCGTTCATCGCGTTCATATCTCCCGGTCCCGGAATGACCACCGTCGCGGCCATGCCGCCGCTGGTCTCGGCATATCCCCACGCCTGGTGTGAGACCGCGGTTTCGTGGCGAGCCATCACGAACTGAATGTCGTCGCGTTCGCTGATAGACTCGTTCAGCGGGAGCGATTGCTTGCCTGGGATGCCGAACAAGGTGTCGATATCGTTCTCAGTCAGGCAATCGATAATCGCCTCGTTGACCTTCATAGCAGTAGTGAGAGGGAAGACAGTGTAAAGGTCTCGGATCATTCGACCGTAAAACCGGGGCCGTTCGTCGACTCGAGCAGTAATTCTGCGGCCGGGACGCTTCCGTCGGCGTTCTCGCAGTCATCATGGCCGTCGTTCTCGGTGCGCTGGCTGGAAATCGGGTTCTCGCTCTCTGCCCCCATCGACGGGACGACGACGGCATGTTTTTATATACTGGCTTGGTGGTTGTTGGCATGGATGTCCTGCATACGGCCATCTGGGTCGACGACATCGAGGCGCAACTGGAGTTTTACTGCGACGGGCTCGGACTCGAGCGCACGCGAGAGTTCGATCTCGACGGCGTGACGAACACGTACGTCGCCGGGGAGAGCGACGCTGAGATCCAGTTCAAACACGACGGGACGGAACGGGACCCGAAGCCGGCCCAGATCGATCATCTCGCCGTCGGGATCGACGACATCGACGGTACCGTCGACGACCTCGTGGAGCACTACGGCAGTGAGGTGGTCGAAGGACCCCGAACCGTCGACGAGAAGGACATCCGACTCGCGTTCGTGACGGCCCCCGAAGGGTACGTCGTCGAACTCATCGAGACGCTCGAGGACTGACGATCGGTGTCTCACAATGAGTAACGATCGAACGGGTCCCTTCGGACGGCTACTCGAGGCCGAACGGCAGTTCCACGAGCTGATGCCGGGCAAAGACATCTACAGCAAACTGGTCTTCCGGACGCTGTTCTGGTTCGCGCTCTTCAGCGTCCTGTACGCGGTCATCTCCGGACTGTAAGCCGCCCGCAGTCCGACGTGAGCTTATGTCCGTCCCGTGCGTTGCCCCAGACGTGACATCGAACGCCACGGAACAGATGACGGCGCTCCTGAAAACGCGCGCCGAGCCGGGATTAACGCTCGAGACCGTCCCAGTCCCCGAACCGGGGCCGTGCGAGGTTCGGATTCGCGTCGAGTCGGTCGGCATCGACGGCGGGGCGGAGGCCCTCATTTACGACTGGCACGAGAGTAAGCACCACTACGCCGACGACTTGCCACAGCTGTTCGGCCACGAGTTCGCCGGGACGGTCGACAAGATCGGCCACGGTGTCGACGGTGTCTCGACGGGCGAACGCGTCGCGGTGGAACCGATCGTCGGCTGCGGTCACTGCCGGTACTGTCGGTCGGGCTCGTTTGCGATCTGTCCGGATCGGTACATCCTCGGCCTCGATACGGCGGTCGACGGTGCGCTCGCGGAGTACGTCGTCGTTTCCCGAGACACGATCTATCCGATCGGCTCGCTACGCGCCGATGTGGGCGTCTTCCTCGAACTTCTCGGGTTAGCTGTCCACGGGATCGAGCGATCGAGTTTCGAACCCGGCGATAGCGTCGCGATTGCCGGCCCCGGCCCGGTCGGCATCGGCGCGCTCGTCGTGGCGGTCGCCGGCGGCGCGAGTTCGGTCACCGTCGTCGGAACGGACGCCGACCGCGGGGACCGACTCCCGCTCTCCCGGGAACTCGGCGCGACTCGCGCGGTCACGGCCGAAGCTGTCGCCGACGGGCTCGAGACGGCGGTCGACGTCTTCGTCGAGGCCTCCGGCCACCCCGACGCGCTGTCGCTCGCGTCGTCGGCGACCCGCCGGGGCGGCGAAATCGTCCAGATCGGTATCTTCCACGGCGCGGAGGCGGTGCCGGTCGAACTCACGAACCTTGTTCGGCGTGAGGTCTCGCTCGTACCGGTCTACGGCCGGCGTGACTCGAGCTGGCGGCGAGCGATCGCGATCGCCGAGGGAGCCGATCTCTCGCCGGCACTCGGGCCCGCGTTCCCCCTCGAGGAGTTCGATGACGCCTTCGACGCGGCGCGGAACCGCGAGGGGATCAAGATCACGCTGCACCCGTGAGACTCGCGGCGAATCGAGGCGGGTCGAGAGCGATGGTCACTCGGTCTGTTCGGTGTACATCTCGTCCGGGTCGAGATCTTCGCGGATCAGTCGAAGTTCCTCCGCCTCGGGCTCCGGCGTCGTTCCCAGATCGTCGGCGAATGCGATCTCCCACCCGGTTTCCTCTCGGACCTCCTCGCGCGTCGCATCGGGGTGGAGCGCGTCGACGTACATCTCGCCGCGCTCGTCGAACCGGCAGACGGCGAGGTCCGTAATGACTGCCTCCGGGCCGCCTTCGAGCCCGAGTTCCGCTCGTCCCTCACGGCCGTCGACGTAGCCCGGACTCGTGATGAAGTCGACTTCTTCGGGAAACCGTCGCTCTGAGTGGGGCGTGACCACCAGCGTTCGGTCGACGTGACAGGCAATCTCGCAGGCACCGCCGCTGCCCGGCAGTCGAACGTCCGGGTCGTCGTAGTCGCCGATGACCGTCGAGTTGATGTTGCCGTTCTTGTCGATCTGCGCGCCGCCGAGGAAGCCCACGTCGAGGCGGCCGGCCTGCAGTTGGTAATTGAAGTTGTTCCGCATCGGCTCGATCGAGACCGCCCCAGACGCCAGCACCGGATCGCCGATGGACAGCGGTGGCGACGACGGATCGGAGCCGATCGTGCCTGACTCGTAGACCATCTGCAGCTCCGGCGCGTGCGTGCGTTTGGCCACGTTACACGCCAGGTTCGGCTTGCCGATCCCGACGAGAACCGAGTCGTCGTTCTCGAGTTCCCTCGCGGCCGCGACCACCATCAGTTCGCTCTTCGTGTAGTTCATTGGATTGCCTCCGTGGATTCGTTCGATCGATCGGATCTGCCGTTCTCGCCAGCGCTCGAGCGGCGGGGCGTCGTCCGTCCGCTCCACGGTCGATCGATCATCGGTACGCCCCCATGTCGACGGGCGTCGCGTACGAGCGATCCGGCTGCAGGTCGAGCAGCCGGTCGACGCCGAGCTTTTCGACGTACTCGCGGCGGTCGTCGACGCCGTAGACCCACTCGTCGAGCCACGCCTCGACGCGGTCGACGTCGCTCGCGATCTCGCTCCATTCGATGTACGCCTCGTTGTCCCGCCCGTAGTAGCCCTGCGCGTACGACGGATGCGACCCGTAGGGGTCGTGGACGACGTGGTCGACGTCGTCGCTCGTGATGATCGTCCGGTTCGGGTCGCTGCGGATCGTTTCCTCGGAGCAGCGCTCTTCCACCGAGAGGATTACTGTATCGGCGGCCAGCCCAGCGATCTTCACCTCCCCCTGGATTCCCCAGAGGTGTGCGTTGCCCGACTCGTCGGCCCGCTGGGCCCGAATAACTGCCACGTCCGGCTCGATCGGCGCGACAGCATAGACGTAGTCGTCGTCGAACGGACTCTCCATGCGAGCGATATTGTCGTTGTGCTCGGGCAGGTCCGAGCCGATAAAGCCCCGAAGCGGGGCGAAGGGCAGGTTGGATGCGCCCGCGTCGAGGGCGGCGATCAGTCCGAAGTGCGTGTACTCCTCGAGTTCGAGTTCGGTCGGAATCCCGTCCTCGGCCGCCCGGCGGAACGCCGGGAGGCTGCCCACACCGGGGTTGCCGGCCCACGAGAACGTCGCCTTTCGCGCACAGCCGGCGGCGATCAGCTGATCGTAGACCAGATCCGGCGTGGCCCTGATCAACTCGAGATCGCGTTTCTCCTGTCTGATGATCTCGTGTCCCGCGGCGAACGGGATAAGATGGGTGAACCCTGCGAGATAGACACTATCACCGTCGGAGACGCTGTCGCTGACGGCGTCGTGCATGGACGTGAGTTTGCTCATAGCTGTGCTGAACTACGAAATGAATGGCGTAATTCGCACATAAGAATTGCCTTTGAGGCACTTCGATGCGGGATCGACACGCGAGTCTCCCCGTCGGGGGAGCGGATCTGGTGCCGTACATTGATATCGGATACCGCGATACCAGGTTACATGATCTACTCAGCCCCGAGCAGGAGCCGCTCGTCTCGTCGCTGGAAGACATCGCGGACCGCGAGTTCGCCGAGCGGGCGTTCGACTGGGACGGCGAACCGCCGTGGGAGAATGGCGAAACGCGTTGTGGACCTCGGGGCGATCGACCGGTATCATCGCGATACCGCCGTCCGTCTCGTCTCGGATGTCTTCGGTCATGCTGATCACTCGTAGGTTCGCCGTCCGATCTCTCTCGCTTCGATCTCGTCCCAGTCGTACTCGACGCCGAGTCCCGGTCCGTCCGGCACCTGCACGCGGCCGTCTGCGTCGACGGTGTCCAGCATGTCCGAGTAGTCGTTCGCGTACACCGGCGGCTGCGTATTCGGACAGATCGGGTGGACGAGCGCCACTTCGTAGTAGTTGCTGTTGCGCGTCGCGGCGAGGCAGTGGCGCTGTGCCGGCCCCGGCGCGTGGTACTCCACGTCGAGGCCGAACCCTTCTGCCATGTGGGCGATTTTCATCGCGCCGGTGATCCCGCCGTCGTACTCCGGGTCCGCCCGGACGAAATCGGTCGACTCCGTCGCCACGAAGTCCGTGTGGGGCTCGAGCCCGCGAACGTGCTCGGTCTGGAGGATCGGCGTCTCGAGCATCTCGCGGAGCTTCCGGTGGGAGTGTTGGGAGACGCCGCCGTCGCGGTAGGGATCCTCGTACCAGAGGAAGTCGGCCTCGTCACAGGCCTTCCCGATCTTCAGCGCGTCGGCAAACGTAGCCGGGTTGCAGGCCGGATCGAGCATGAGGTCCATCTCGTCGCCAACGCGGCGGCCGACCTCGCGAACGACGGCCGCCGTCTCCTCGGGGTCCGTCCAGTCGCCGCCCCAGTCATGGATCTTGAACCCCTGATACCCCATCTCGAGACAGTCCTCGGCGAAGTCGGCGTACGCGTCGGGCGAGTCGAGGCCGCCGTTCCGGTCGCCCTGATAGGTCGACGCATAGGCGGGGAAGGTGTCGCGATAGCTGCCGAGCAGTTCGTGGATCGGCGCGTTGCGGTACTTCCCGGCGAAGTCCCAGAGCGCGATGTCGATCGCTCCCATCCCCATCCAGTCGTACTTCCGCAGGGCGCGCTTGAAGGCGCTCCAGTGGCGCTCGCGCTTGAGGGGGTTTTTCCCGACGAGGTAGTCGGCGATCATGTTGAGCTGGGCGGCACCCGGCGAGTTGCCGCCGACGTACTCGCCGGTGGTCCCCTCGTCGGTGTGTACTCGCAGAGCGAACAGTTTCCGTTCGGACGTCGTGCCGGGTTCGTAGACGATGCTGAACCCGTTCGGTGCGTAGCCGACGTCCGGCAAGTCGTAGCCGAACTCGATCGACTCGATGCGCGTGATCGTTGGTGCCATCGGTATGGTATCTCATATCGAACGAGTCGCAAATGTGTTTGCATCGCGGTGAGACGCAACTCGAGCAAAAAGGGTTACCCCGGTCCGTCGAAAAGGGGTGGTATGGTATCACATGGGTTCGTGTTGCCGACCCGCGGCGTCGTACTGTCCGCCGACGACTCCCTTGAACAGACCGCTCGCGTCCAGTCCGAGGTGATCGGGCTCGCCCGCCGGGCCGAATCGCTCGGCTTCGACGGCGTCTGGGCTGGCGACAGCGTGCTGGCGAAGCCGCGGCTCGAGCCCCTTACGACGCTGGCAGCGGTAGCCGGCGCGACGGAGTCCGTCACCCTCGGCACGGCCGTCTACCTTCCCCAGCTTCGGCATCCGGTTCACGTCGCCCACCAGACCGCGACGGTCGACCAGGTCAGCGGCGGCCGCCTCGCGCTCGGCGTCGGTGTCGGCGTCGGCGCGGGGGTCGAGACCGAACACGAGCAGCTCGACGTTCCCTACGACCGGCGCGGGGCGTTGCTCGACGAAGGGCTCGAGATCCTCGAGGGGCTCTGGAGCGACGAGTCTGTTTCCGTCGACGGCGAGTTCTTCGACCTGACCGACGCCGACATCGGGATTCGGCCGTGCGGGAGTTCGCCGCCGCTCTACGTCGCGTCCGCGACCTTCGATCCGAGGGACGGCTTCCCGCGCCAGATACGGGACCGCATCGCCGACCGCGGCGACGGGTGGCTCCCGATCGGGATGTCGCCCGAGATGTACGAGGGCGGCCTCGACCGGGCGCGCGAGATCGTCGACGACGCCGGCCGCGACGCCGCGGGGTTCGACGCCGCCTACTATCAGGACGTGGTGATCGCGGAGACCGAGGCCGAAGCGATCGAACAGGCGCGGGACTTCCTCGACCGGTACTACCCCTCCTGGGGCGAGCTGAGCGACGACGATATCCGGGGGCGCGGCGCGTTCGGCCCGCCGTCGGTCGTCGCGGAGCACCTCGAACGCTACGCCGACGCCGGCGTGGAGCGATTCGTCACGCGATTCACGGCGGCCGACCAGCGCGAGCAGTTACAGCGGTTCGCGGATATCATCGACTGAGTCGCAACCTCTCGACGGACCGCCGAATCGTCCCCGCGTCGAGGAAATTCGAATCTTTATCAGCCCCGAATCTGATTTCCCGGTATGAGTGTGACGGAGGGTCGGTTGGGAGCCGCCGGTCGGGTACTGATCGCCGAACGAGCGTTCGTCGGCTGTCTCCTCGGAACGTGGTTGCTGACCGCAGCGGCCCACTACTACGTCATGGCACCCGCGAGTGTCCTCTCGCAGGTCGCCGACGATCTGGCAGTGACGCCGGCCGTGGCGGTCTGGCTCGTGAGCGCGGTGCCGGGGACGTGGGCGCTCACGAACTTCGCGCTCGGCGTCTGGATCGACAGGTTGGGAGAGTATCGAATGATCGTCGTCGGAGCCGCGGTGCTCATCGCCGCGGGGGCCTGGAGTTGGTGGGCGGGTCGTCGAGGATCGTTCTATCCCTTGCTGGCGTCGCGGCTGGTAGCCGGCGTCGCGGTGGGCGTGATCTGGACGGCGTCAACGAACCTCATCGGGGGCGCTGTCTCCGGTGCCAATCGAGGGACCGCGATCGGAGTCTACGTCACGAGCGCACCCGCCGGATTCGCGCTCGGGCAACTCTTCGGGCCGATCGTCACGGCGCGAGCCGGCTGGCCAGCGAACTTCCTCGTGATGAGCGTCGTCGCCGGCCTCGTGATCGGCGTGATCTCCCTGTCGGTCCGCCGCCTCGAGGTCGATCCCGTGACGAACACCGCGTCGATGCGGTCGAATTTCACGTCGGTGCTGGGCCATCCAGTCGTCTGGTACGGCTCCGCGATGGCGTTCGCCGCCTACTCCTACTATCTGTTCATGAACAGCTGGATGCCCACGTATCTCGGGAACGAGTTCGCCCTCTCGGCGGGGCTCAGCGGGCTGCTGACGGCGGCGTTCCCGGCTATGGGCGTGCTGTCCCGGGCCGGCGGCGGTCTCATTCGGATCGGCTCCTCGGTCAGCGTCGCGTTCCCCTGCTTCAGGCGTCGTTTCTCGTTTCGGTGCCGCTGGTCGTCCTCATCGGGTGGACTCGGCACCTCGCCGTCATCGTCGCGGCGCTGGTCGCCGCCGGCTTCGTCATTCAGCTCACGTTCGGCGTCGTTTACAGCTACGTCCAGGAAGTCGTCGAGACGAGTATCTCGGGCACGGCGCTGGCGTTCGTCACGTCGGCGGGCATTTCGGGGGCGTTCTCGGCACCCCTGATTACCGGGGCGCTCATCGACTGGACCGGCGGCTACCTGGCCGCCTTCACCTACGCGACCGCGCTGACCGTACTCGGACTCCTCCTCTCGAGCGTGGCTCCCGAGTCTCCCGCGGCCGACCGCTCGCAGTCCCGCTGATCCGGAGTCGCTGGTAGACGGCCGCTGAGAGGGATGATTCCCGATTCCCGGGCAAACGGCTCCCTCAGGACAGGTGATTGACGAACGAGGTGCAGTACTCCTCGTACCCCATCTTCTCCGTGTAGAACCGGTGGGCGTCCTCGCGCCACTGCCCCGACTCGAGTTCGACCGCGTCACAGTCGTTCTCCGCGGCCCACTCGTGAACGAACGAGAGGAGCCGTTCGCCGTGCCCCTTCGACCGCTCGTCTTCGTCGGTCACGAGGTCGTAGACGTAGACGTGCCGACCGAGGTAGAAGTTCGTCGCGATCTTCACGCCGGCGACCGCCACCGGTTCGCCGTCGACGTAGCGCGCGAACAGTCGGTACCCCTCCTCCCGCATCTCCTCGAACAGGGCGAGAAACGACTCGACGTCGAGGTGATCGCGGAGTTGAACGAGGACCGGGAACGCCGCCCGACGCTCGCTTTCCGTCGTTACTTCCCGAATGTCGGCTGATGACATACACCGCTATGGGGAACGACGGCTAATCAAACCGCGGGTTAGGCGGGGGTGTACTGCTCCGTATCGCGGCTCGAGGGCTCGCTGGCCACGAATCGTCTGGATCGTTGCAGCGCTGGCGAGGGACGAGATGTGTCCCAGTGATATCGACGAGTCGGAAATCGCGGTTCCGGTGTTCGTCTCCGAGGACGGCTGACGGGCCGCTCCGAGTCGATCGGAGACGGGAGGAGTGGCTGGGGTGGCTGGGGACTTTCCTACGGGAGTCGACCGGTCAGCGCCTCGCTTGCGGGTGCGATGGGGAACTCCGTCCCGAGTCCGTCCGCGCGCGCTTTTTCGTAGAGCATGTAGGCGGCTGCGACCGTCTCGATACCCGTTCCGCCGCTGTCGAAGACCGTGATCTCGTCGTCGCCCGTCCGCCCGGGCTCGGTCCCCGCCACGACCTCGCCGAGTTCGGCGTGGACGTGGTCCTCGTCGACGACCCCTGCCTCGAGGGCCGCCAGAAACGAGCCCGCGTCCTGCGTGACGCGGTCGCGGAGGTCGGGAACGTACGTCGACCGCTCGATGGTCGTCGTATCGAGTTCGCGCCGACCGGGCGTGTACTGCCCCATCGCCGTCACGTGCGCGCCGGGCTCGAGGTCCTCGCCGTCGAAGACCGGATCGGCCGCCTTCGTCGCCGTGATCACGATATCCGCGCCCGAGAGGGCGGCCGCGCTCGAGTCGACGGGACCAACGGACGCCTCGAGGTGGTCGTCGAACTCCGCGGCGAACGTCTCCCGGTTTTCGGGCGTCGGCGAGAAGACGCGGACCTGCTCGAGATCGCGGACGGTCGCCGTTGCGTGGAGCTGGCCCCGCGCCTGCGCGCCGCTGCCGATGACGGCGAGCGTGCTCGCGTCTGCTCGCGCCAGTGCGTCGACGGCGACCGCACCGGTCGCCCCGGTCTTGAACGGGTTCATGCTCGCGCCGTCGATGAGCGCGAGGGGCTCGCCGCTCTCTGCGTCGAACAGCGGCGTCACGAACCACGCGTTCGGACCCGAAAAGCCGGACGAGTACGTATAGCCTCCCATCGCACCCGTCTCGGGCAGGATCGTCGAGTAGTTCGTCAGCTTCCCGTCAGGGTTCTCCCGGCGGAACGTCTGTCGCGGCAGGGCCGGTGCGCCCTCGCCGCGCTGGCGGTAGCCGTCGCGGACGACCTCGACGTATTCGGCGGGCGTTGCGAGACCCTCGACTTCGGCACTGGTCAGGAACAGTGTGTCTGTCATACTCCGTGCCACACACGCGAGGTAGAAAAAGACGGCCGATCCGATGGCAGTCGTGCATAGCGAGGAACGGCTCCCACTGTCTCCCCGGTTGGGCACGCGTCACTCTGTCTGGAGTACCCGGTTCTCTTTCAGTTTGTTCAGTCGGTAGTGGATCGCCGACTTCGAGCGGTCGAGTTCGTCGGCGCAACTGATCCCCGCGATATCCGAGCGACACGTCCCGTTCGAGCAGAGACGGATTCGGCGGTGGGAGAGAGATCAGTAACCGACAGCTACTCCGTTCGAAGCTATTCCGTTCGATGTTCCTCGACGACATCCCAGTCGAGTTCGATCCCGAGCCCCGGTTCATCGGGAACCTCGATATACCCGTCCTGAATGAGTGGTTCGTCGGCGGCAACGAGGTCGTCCCACCACGGCACGTCGCGGGCGTGGAACTCGAGCGCGAGGAAGTTCGGGACCGTCGCGCCCACGTGGACGCCGGCCATCGTCGCGACGGGGCTCCCGATGTTGTGAGGACTCATCGTCTGGTAGTAGGTGTCGGCCAATTCGGCGATCTTCTTGGTCTCCGCGATGCCGCCAGTCTTCGGGATATCGGGTGCGACGAACGAGACGGCTTCCTCCTCGACGAGATCGCGGAAGCCGTGGCGGCCGTAGCGGTTTTCCCCGGTGAGCAGCGGTTGCTCGACGCTCCGGTTGAGCGTCGCCAAGGCGTCCGCGTTCTCCGGTGGGAGGGGGTCCTCGATCCACGCGAGGTCGTAGGGCTCGAGCGCTTTGCACAGCTTTTCGATCGCCTCGACGCTGAAGTTCCAGTGGAGATCGACCGCGACTTCCGCCTCGTCACCGACTTCCTCGGTCACGGCCTCGACCAGCCCGCGCTTGTGCTCGATTTCCGGACGGTCGAAGTGGCGCGCCAGCGTGTCGACGTCCCGGCCCGACGGCACGTCGAGGTCGAACTTGATGATCTCGTAGCCGTCGTCGACCGCCGCTCGAGCGGCGCGAGCGTAGGCGTCCGGCTCGTAGGTCTCGTCGGGCTGGTCGTTGAGCGCCGACTCGACCATTCCCTCGCCGGCGTGGCAGTCCGCGTACATGCGGATCTCCTCGCGAGTCTTTCCACCGAGTAGCTGATAGACAGGTTGCTCGAGGATCTTGCCGGCGGCGTCCCAGAGCGCGAGTTCGATGCCGCTGATCGCGATCGTCCCGATCCCCTGCTGGGATCCGCGTCCCGAGAGGCTCTCGCGCATGAGGTGATACAGCCGCTCGACGTCGAGCGGGTTCTCGCCGACGAGGACGGGCTCAAAGTAGTCCGTAATCACCTCGTGAACGCCCGGTGAGGGGTACGCTTCGCCGATTCCCGTCACGCCGGCGTCCGTCTCGAGGCGGACGATCGTCCATGGGAAATTGCCGTCGACGACGATCGTCGACAAGCCGGTGATCTCGGGCGTCTCCGTCGACCGGGCGGGCGTCTCACCGAAGTCGGGCCAGATACTCGAGGCTAACCGCGCCGCGAAGTCCGAATACATGCTATCACATACCGCTTTTCCGAGTCGCCATATTAACCTATGGGCGAGCGCGGAACGGAACGCGTCGAGTAACCGATCCGTCCGCCGACCGGTTTGCCGATTGCGGACAGCGCGAAACGATGCTCATCGGGCGTCGGGGAGCACTTTGCCGGGATTCAGGATCCCGTTCGGGTCCAACATCTCCTTGACCGAGCGCATGAGGTCGATCGCCGGGCCGTGCTCCTCGTCCATGAACTGGCGCTTCCCGATACCGACGCCGTGTTCGCCGGTCGCGCTCCCGCCGAGCGCGATGGCTTTCCTGACGACGCGTTCGTTTAGCTCGTGTGCCCGTTCGACCATCTCCTCGTCGTCGGGATCGACGAGCGACGTGAAGTGGAGGTTCCCGTCCCCGGCGTGGCCGACGCAGGACGTCAACAGGTCGAGGTCCTCGCTGGCCCGAGCGACCTCGTCGACGATCTCCGGGTACTTCGAAATCGGGACGACGACATCGCCGACCAGCGCCACGTCCCAGTCCTCCCGATACGCTTTGGTGGCGTGGTACTTGTCGCGGCGAGCCTGCCAGATATCGTCCAGGTTCTCTTCACCCGCCGCCTGCCACGAGAGCATCCCGTGATCCTCACAGATTGCCTTTGCAAACGCGAGATCCTCTTCGATCCCGCGGTTGTTCGCGTGCAATTCGATTATCAGTGTCGGTCGCTCCTCGAAGGAAACGTCATCGTGGTACGCGTTCAACATCTTGATCGCCGTGGTGTCGATGAACTCGATCGCACCGGGGACGAGCGCCGAGCCGATTGCGTCCGCGACGGCTCCGGACGCGTCGACGCGCGACGGAAACGTCACAAGCGCCGCGCGCCGATACTCTGGAATCCCCACGAGACCGAGCGTCACCTCGGTGACGACGCCGAGCGTGCCCTCGCTCCCGACGAAGAGATCCTTCAGACTGTATCCCGCAGACGTCTTGACGACGTCTCTGCCGCACTCGATTATTCGCCCGTCGGCGGTGACCACCTCGAGCCGGCGGACGTGATCGCGCATCTCCCCGTACCGGACCGCGTTGAAACCGCTCGCGTTCGTCGCGACCATCCCGCCGATCGTCGCCACGTCGCCGCTCGAGATGCCGGGCGCGAATCGCAGTCCATGCGGTGCCAGTCGCTCGTTCAATTCGTCGTAGACGACGCCCGCACCGACGGTCGCCTGGAGGTCCTCGGGTGAAACCTCGATACGTCCGATATCGGCCGTACTGAGGACGATACCGCCGGCGGTCGGGATGGCGTTGCCCTCGAGACCCGAGCCGCCCGAGCGCGGCGTGACCGGCACGCCGCGTTCGTTCGCCACGGCGAGGACGGCCGCGACTTCCTCGCTCGAGGCCGGCCAGACGACGGCGTCGGGGACGCGACCGTCGTGTGGGCTCTCGTCGGTCGCGTACTGTTTGCGAACGCTCTCCTCGCGTGCAACTCGACCCTCTGTGATCGCATCGTCTAGAAACGCGCAGTCGAAGCTCGAATCGGAACCCCGTTCCATGATACCGAATGGGTTGCGGACCGGCTTAAACTCTCTCCGGTCCCCGCGTCAGTCCGGATCTCGTCCCACCGACCGAGATCGACCCCGTTCCACCAGTAGGTATTCGTAGCCGGACCGTCTGAGAGAGACCATGACCTGCCCGTACCTGTCGTACCGACAGTCCGACGGCGACCAGTCGTTCGATACCGAACGCGCCTACTGTGAGGTCGTCGAGACGTTCGTCTCGCCGATGCGCGCCGACGTCTGCAACGATCGCCACGAGTTCGACCACGAGCGCGACTGCGAGTTCTACCGCGAGGCCGACTGACCGCCGACCGTACCGACATTTCTCACGAACGCTGACCGCCGAGATCGGTCTCCGGTCGTCGACGCCGATCCCCGGACTCACTGAGACGGAATGCCGAGGAGTTCGCGCGCCTCATCGGGTGTCGCGAGCTCTCGCTCGAGGTCGTCGGCGATCGACACTGCGCGTTCGACGAGCTGTGCGTTGCTTTCGACCGGCTCGCCGCGACGGAAGTAGAGGTTGTCCTCCATGCCGACGCGAACGTGGCCGCCCATCACGATCCCCATCGTCGTCAGCGGGAGCTGATGGGGACCGATCGCGAGGACGTTAAAGATCGAGTTCTCCGGGAGGTTGTTCACCATGTTGACCATGTTCTCCGGCGTCGGCGGCGTGAGCGTCCCCGGCCCGAAGATGATATTGATGTAGTACGGTTCCTCGAGCAGTCCCTCGTCAATGAGGCGGTGGACCTCGTTCATGTGGCCGTTGTTGAACACCTCCATCTCGGGTTTGATTCCCTTCTCCCGCATCTCCGCGGCCAGCGTATCGATCATGTGACGCGTGTTCTCCGAGGTGATGTGGTGATACCGGTTCATCGGCCCCATGTCGAGTGACGCCATCTCGGGCAGCGGATCGGTTCGAATCCCCTCGGCTCGCTGCTCGAGCGGAACGCCCGTCCCGCCGGTCGTGTTCTGGATGATGATGTCGTCACACCGCTCGCGAACCGCGTCGTTGACTTCCTGTAGCCTGCCCGCGTCGCGCTCGCCGCGTTCGTCGCGCCCGTGAAGGTGGACGATCGCTGCGCCGAGTTTCTCGCACTCCCGAGCCGCCTCGGCGATCTCGGCCGGCTGTTCCGGAAGGTTCGGGTTCACTTCTTTCCCCTGTACACCGCCAGTCGTCGGAACGGTCAGGATCAGCTTCCCGTCCTCGAGGTAGTTCTGGTAACTCATCTATCGTCTTCCAGACGGGGCACCACGAAAGCGTTAATGGACGTCCCCGAAACAATCCACCATGGCTGACCATACCACAGATGGCGGAGAGACGGCTTCACGCCCCACGATCGTCGGTGCCGGAACGATGGGACGGAATATCGCCGTCGCCAGCGTCGTCGGCGGCCAACCGGTGACGCTAGTCGATGTCGACGAGGACGCCCTGCGCGACGCGGAGGCGGAAATCCGATCGACCGTCGAAACCCTCGCGGCCCGCGGCGTCGCCGACACGACCGACGCTGCGGCGATCAGCGATCGCGTCGCGTACGCGACCGATCTGGCGGCGGCCGTCGGTGACGCGCCCCTGATCATCGAGGCGGTGACCGAGGATCGCGAGGTGAAAGCGGCCGTCTACGAGGAGATCGAACGCCACGCGGCGTCCGATGCGACGATCGCGACGAACACGTCCTCGCTGTCGATCACGGAACTCGCGTCGACGCTTGACCGTCCCGAGCGGTTCTGCGGAACCCACTGGTTTCACCCGGCCCACATCGTGCCGGTCGTCGAGGTCGTCTACGGCGAGCACACCGCCGACGAAACCGTTGACGCCGCTGCGGGCTTCCTCGAGTCAATCGGCAAGGATCCCGTCGTCGTCGAGCAGGACGTGCCGGGGTTCATCGCAAACCGGATCCAGTCGGCGATGGCCCGCGAGGCGTGGGCACTGCTCGATGCCGGCGTCGCCAGCGCAGAGGACATCGACCGTGCGGTCAAGGGGACGTTCGGCTTCCGGCTCCCGACGCTCGGCGTCCTCGAGAAGGGCGATCACTCGGGGCTCGACGTTCACCACACGGTCCTCACCGAGTTGCTCGACGAGATCGACTCGCGACCGGAGCCGCCGGCCGTGCTCACGGAACTCGTCGATGAGGGGCGCGTTGGCCGCAAGGCCGGCCGTGGCGTCTACGACTGGTCGGCGACGGACCGCGACGAGGTGACCGCCGAGCGCGACCAGCGTCTCCTCGATCAACTCGAGGTCTATCGAGCCGCGAGCGACCCGCCCGAGACGGCCGACGGTTCCGAGTCGTCGACCCGCGATCCGTGACGCCGCGATCGCGGCGCCACAGCCGCCGAGGCTTCCGGCGCTGCGAGTACGATTATATGGCTGGGTCCCCAATTATAGGGAGAGTCTATGTACCACATCGTCATCCCGATCGACAAAGACGGGACGCGATCGGCGGCCGCCGTACAGTTCGTCTCCGATCTCGGCGACGAGTCGGGTCTCGGCGTCGACTTCGACGAACTCTCCGTCACGGTCGTGAACGTGTTTAAGGAATTCCAGGCGATCGACGACGGCGGAAACGTCGACTCCGAGGAGCTCTACGACGAAAGCGAGTTTCCCGACTCGATCGAACGCATCCGGGAGCAGTTCGCCGAGGCGGGTATCGAGGTGGATCTCGTTCGCCGGCACGGCGACCCCGGCGACGAGATCGCCGAGTACGCCGAGGAGGTCGACGCCGATACCATCGTGATCCCGGGTCGGAAGCGGTCGCCGGTCGGGAAGGCGGTGTTCGGAAGCGTCACTCAGGACGTTATTCTCAACGCGGATCAGCCAGTCACGATCGTCTAGCGGCGACGCCGGAACGAGGGACACCGAAACCGGCAGGATCGACGCTGATCGGACCGAAACTGGTCAGGCCGAAATAGGTCGCGCCGGAGCGCCGGCGATCCGCCCCTCACAGCCAGCGGGCCGAAGTCAGACGATGTCGTTCTCGCGAAGCCGCTCGCGCTCGGCCTCGTCGTACCCGAGTTCCGCCAGCACCTCGTCGGTGTGTTCACCGAGGCGCGGCGGTGGTCCCTCCGCATCGGTCTCGAGCGAACTGAAGTTGACTGGGTTGGCCGGCGATTTGAACGTCCCGAGATCACCCGCTACTGGTTGCATACTCCTGAAACCCTTGAGTGGCGGAAGGATACAGATTATGGTGGTTAGAACCCGATCGCAGTCCCGTCCTTTCGCGGATCGGTTCCGCCGGAGAGCACGCCGTCGGCGTTGCGCGCGATCTGGCCGCCGCCGAAGTGCGGCGGCGGCATGACGCGAACGTCGTGGCCGCGTCGGGCGAGTTTTGTCAGCACCGAGCCGTCGAAGCGCCCTTCGACGGCCAACTGGCCATTCGTCTGGTAGCGCCAGCGCGGGAAGTCGAGCGCCTCCTGAATTGACATCCCGTCGTCGAGGAGGTTCATCAGTACCTGGAGGTGGCCCTGCGGTTGCATGTAGCCGCCCATGACGCCGAACGCGGCCCAGTCGTCCTCGTCGAACCGCGCGAGGCCAGGGATAAGCGTATGGAACGGTCGCTTTCCGGGCTCGAGGCGGTTCGGATGCTCGGGGTCGAGAGAGAACGAACTACCCCGATTCTGCAGGGCGATGCCGGTGTCGCCGGCGACGACGCCGCTGCCGAAGTCCTTGAACCGGGAGTTGATGTAGGAGACGACGTTTCCCGCCTCGTCGGCGACCGTCAGCAACACGGTGTCGGCGTCTTCGGCGCGGTCGTTCGGAACGCCGACCGCAACGTCGTCCGTGGCGTTCGAACTGATCTCTGCGGCACGATCGCTCGCGTAGGATTTCGACGCGAGCGTCGGAACGTCCGCGAACTCGGGATCGGTGACGTGGTGGAGACCGTCGGTCAGGGCGCGCTTGGTCGCCTCGGCGGCGAGGTGGATCCGTTCCGGTGAGCCTGCCGGGTGGTCGCCCGCGCCCAGCGCCTCGGCGACGTTGAGCGCCTCGAGGGCGACGAGCCCCTGATTGTTCGGCGGGAGTTCGTATATCTCCGCGCCGCCGTAGGTCGTGCTGACGGGATCGACGAACTCCGGCTCGAACGACGCGAGGTCGTCGTGCGAGAGGAACCCGCCGCGCGACTGGACCTCGGAGACTATCTCGTCCGCGATATCGCCCTCGTAGACGACGTCAGCACCCCCGTCAGCGATACGCTGCATCGTCTCGCCGAGCTGGGGGAGGCGGACGCGCTCGCCAACGGTCGGTGCGCGACCGTCGGGGAGGTACGCCGCCCGCGCATCGTCCCCGCGCAGAACGTCGGCCGCCTCGGCCCACTGCTGGGCGATGATCTCCGAGACGGGGAACCCCTCGGTCGCGTACTCGATCGCCGACTCGAGCGCGCGCTCGAGGCTCAGTTCGCCGAGTTCCTCGACGGTCAGCTCCCAGCCGCGAGCCGTTCCGGGGACGGTTACCGTCAGCGGGCCGTACTCGGGCATCGTCGCGTCGTTGGGATCGACGTCCGCGTCGTCGGCGACCCGCCGGCGAACGTCGTCGAGCGTCGCCGACGACGGTGCGCCCCCGCAGCTTCGAAGCGCGCCGATCTCGCCGTCGGCGGTTCGATAGAGCGCGAACACGTCCCCGCCGAGGCCGGTCGAGGTCGGTTCGACGACGTTTAACGCCGCGGCGGTCGAAACCGCCGCGTCGAACGCGTTTCCGCCGTCCCGCAACGTTGCGACACCGGCCGCCGCAGCGAGGGGCTGGCTCGTGGCGACGACGCCGCGGGTGGCGTACATCGTCGATCGCCGAGAGGTGAACTGGTCGAGGTCTGGCGTCGTGTCCATGCGAATGGATTGTCGGGTCTGGACTAAAGCGTTGGTATGCCACCGTACAGCACCGAATCAGCGCGGCTACCGCAGTAGATATGTGTGTGGGTAGTGATACCATATCACTATGGACTTGCAACTAGACGGTGACGCGGCACTCGTCACGGCATCGAGTAGCGGTCTCGGGAAAGCCTCGGCAAAAGCACTCGCACGAGAGGGTGCGAACGTCGTACTCAACGGCCGCGACGAGGACCGGCTCGAGGCGGCCCGCGAGGAGATTTCGGCGGTCGCCGACGGCCGCGTCGTCGCGCAGCCGGGCGATCTGACCGACCCGGACGATATTTCCGCCCTCGTCTCGAGGACGGTCGACGAGTTCGGCGGGATCGATCACCTCGTGACGTCCGCGGGCGGCCCCGCGAGCGGCCCGTTCCTCGAGACGACCGACGAGGACTGGTACCACGCATACGACCTGCTCGTCATGAGCGTCGTGCGGCTGGTCCGTGAAGCGGCCGACGAATTGCGCGCGGGCGACGGGGGCAACGTCGTCCACATCACCTCCCGGAGCGTGAAGGAAGCCATCGACTCGCTCGTCCTCTCGAACGCCGTTCGAATGGGCGTCATTGGCCTCGAAAAGACCCTCTCGCGGGAACTCGCGCCGGAGGTACGCTTCAACAGCGTGCTTCCCGGCCCGATCGAGACCGAGCGGATCAGCGACCTGATCGAACAGTCCGTCGAGCGCGGGGAGTTCGACTCCTACGAGGAGGGACTCGAGGCGAAGGGGAGCGCGAACCCGCTGGGGCGGATCGGCCGACCGATGGAGCTCGGGAATACGGTCGCGTTCCTCTGCTCGCCGGAAACGGCGTATATCAACGGGATCACGGTTCCCATCGACGGGGGGCTCGGTCGATCGAACATCTGAGGGGTCGACGGTCGACCGCGAGGGTCGAACTCGCCCGACGATCGTTTTCGCACGTCCACCGGAGTACGCTCCGACTCCGAACTAGCTTTGAACCCGGAGTACGCTCTGACTCCGGAGTACGCTCCGACCCCGGATTACTCGAGATCCGCGTCGGACAGCTCCTCGAGCAGCGCGACGGTCGTTCGAGCGCCCGCGCGGAAACACGCGAGCGCAATGTTCTCGTCGGGGGCGTGATTGTTCTCGTCAGCATTGGCGTACGGAACGACCAGACACGGGACGTCGAGGGTGTCGGCAAAAACGTACGTCGGCACCGAGCCGCCGAGCGAGGGCTTGAGAATGGGGTCGGCGTTCCACCCCTCCCGGACGGCTCGCAGCGCCGGCTCGACGACCGGACTGTCCGCCGACGTCCGCTGGGGGGCCATCGCCGCGACGCGCGAGAGCGTCACGTCGACGCCCGCTGGTGCTCGCTCCTCGACGTGGCGCGAGAGGGAGTCGAAGACGTCATCGGGATCCTGATCGGCAACCAGGCGGAAGTCGATCTTCGCTCGAGCGCGCGACGGTAACACGGTCTTCATGCCCTCGCCGTCGTATCCGGCGTCCAACCCGGCGACGTTCAGGTTCGGGTGGCAGAGCAACCGCTCGACGTATTCGTTGTCCGTGTCCGTCGCGAGCGCGGAGAGTCCGAGATCGGCTTTCACCGCCTCCTCGTCGACCGGGATCGCCTCGAGTATCTCTCGGTCGCGATCGGTCAGCGGACGCACGTCGTCGTGAAACCCCTCGAGCGCGATTTGGCCGGTTTCGTCCCGGAGGGACGCGAGCAGTTCGACGACCGCGGTCGCGGGGTTGGGGATCGGGCCACCAAAATTTCCCGAATGGAGATCCCGGTTTGCACCCGTCGCTTCGATATCGACGTAGAGCAATCCGCGCGAGCCGAGCAACACGTGCGGGTGTCCCGACTCGTCGATCGGCCCGTCCGCCACGAACGCGACGTCCGCGTCGAGTTCATCGCGTCGGTCGCGCACGAGCCACTCGAGGTGTTCGCTCCCGCTTTCCTCTTCGCCTTCGATAAGCAGTGTCACATCGGTCGGTACGCCCGTGGTCTCACGGAGCGCGCGAACCGCACAGAGGTGCGCGAACCACTGTCCCTTGTTGTCCCCGGCACCGCGCGCGTAGAGGCGCGCCTCGCCGTCGGGCCCGTCGCGCAGGGTCGGTTCGAACGGCGGCGATTCCCATTCCGTGGCGGTTGCCGGCTGGACATCGTAGTGACCGTAGAGCAACACGGTTAATTCGTCCTCGCTCGCTTCTCCATCGGCGAACGCGTGGGCGATGATGGCCGGTCGTCCCGGCGTCTCGACGATCTCCGCTTCGTCGAACCCGTACTCGAGGCAGGATTGCCGGACCAGTGTCGCGCAGTCGTCGATCCCCTCGCCGGTCGCACTGATCGACGGCTGGGCGAGCAACGAGCGCAGGTCATCGAGGACGGCTTCGTCGTAACGCTCGAGGAACGCGGACGGCGTTTCGATCGTCATTGGACGGCCCTCCATCGAGATGAAAGCGGTTCAGCGAGCGCGCGCAGATTCCGTGTCATACTCACCCATATATACCACGCTATGAAAGAAAGCTCTAGGGCTCCCAGCGATCTCGAGTAACAACAGTTTTCGATCCATAGACCGGTGCTAGTATCGAAATTTCACGGTGTTCGCGCTGTTCAGGCGTATTTACAACCTTGTCCGAATGAAATAGTAATTATGGACTTTTATCTAGCTTTTCGTGACTGATACTGAACACGATGGGAGTGGGAGAGAAGCTTTAAATAATATAAGCGATATAATCCATAATGATGTTTGGGAATGACAGGCAGACACGCAGGGACGTGCTACGGGGAACTGCTGGAATCGGGGCGATTTCGATCGCCGGCTGTCTCGGTGGCGACGGTGGGGATCAGGTCGATCTGACAGTCGGTTCGTCGTCATCCGGTTCGTCGACGTACGGGAACTCGCAGGCGATTCAGCGGGTAGTGAGTCAGGAATCGGACTACCTGAATTTCATTACGCAGGATGCGGGCGGTGACCCCCAATCCATCCGACTGTACGCTGACGGGGAGATCAACTCCTACTCCGCGGGAAACTACATCATGAACCAGGCGCTCACGGAGACGGGTCCGTTCTCCGATGAACCCGTTTCGGAGTTTCCACAGTTAGGATTTGGTCACCTCTCGCTGAACCTCTACTGGATGGCACTGGAGGACAGCGATATCCAGACTACCGACGACCTCGCCGGGAGGGACGTCTACTGTCTCCCCGCTAGCTGGGGACTACGTGCGATGACCGAAGAGATGTACGGCGAAGCGGGTCTCTGGGAAGGCCTCGAAGAGAACGTCGTCAACGTGGAAACGAGCCAAGCGGCCAGCGCACTCGACGAAGGGCGGGCCGAGGCGTTCATCGTGTACACCTCGAACTACAGCCAACTGCCCTCGTGGGCGACGGAGATCGACTCGCGAGTCTCTGTTCGGGCGATCGAGATGACCGACGATTACGTGCAAGCATCACAGGACTTCGCAGGCGCTGGCTACGAAGAAGTCGACGAGATCGGCGGCTGGGAGCAGGACGTTCAGGGCGGTGACTTCCCGAAGCACACGTGGACGGAGACCTACCCGTACTACTTCAGTCCGGACATCTCCGCGGACGCCGTCTACGACCTGATGGAGATCTGCCACAATAACTACGAGTCGATGCAGGAGGCGAATCCGACGATCCTCGACTGGTCCGATCCGTCGAACTTCACGTTCGCGCTGGTCCACACCGATGAGATCCCGATCCACCCGGGAGCCGCGGACTGGTACGAAGAGAACGACGTCTGGGACGACAGCTGGACTCGCGGCGACGAATAACACCTGCAGAACCCGTCACCGCTATACATGGTTTATTCAACAGCAGACAAAAACCGACTAGAGATCGCCAACGACGTAGTGACTGGGCTCGCTATCCTGACCTGGGTATGGATCCTGTACTTCGCGTTCACGCAAGGAATCCAGCGAATTCTATTCACTGTCACGTTTCTCGGATCGGTCATGCTCGTCTATCTTGGAAACGAACTCATCGAAGCGTATGAGGACGGTGACAAACTGGGATTGGCCGGTCTGACTCTCTCCGCGTTCATCACCGCCGGAACGACGGTGTACTTGATCGTGAACTACAGGGAGCTGTTGCGTGTGCGCGTCGGTACGGCGTTTGGCTACGAGTACGCAATCGCCATCGCGTTCTTCCTCGTCATCCTGTACCTGTCGTACCGAGCCTACGGAATCACGTTTCTGGCCGTAATCGTGGGCGTGATCCTCTACGGACTCTACGGGAACCTCGCGCCGGGAATTCTGCGCCACGCGGGATTCAGCATCGAACGGATGATGAGCATCATGGTGCTCGACTTCCAGGGGGTCTACGGCTCTATCTCGAGGATTATCGCGACCTGGGTCGCCCTATTCTTGCTATACGCAGGGCTGATGCGTGGCTTCGGCGCGTTCGACCTCATCATGCGAATCGGCCTCCGATCCGCCAACTACGTCCGATCGGGCGTCGCCCTCTCCGCGGTGACCTCGAGCATCATCATCGGCTCGATTACCGGCAGTCAGGCTGCGAACACGGCGATCACCGGTTCGTTCACGATCCCGCTGATGAAGGAGACGGGAATGAAAGGCGAGACCGCCGGAGGGATCGAATCCGTCGCCTCGACCGGCGGGCAGATCATGCCCCCGATCATGGGCGCGGCCGCGTTCGTGATGGCCTCGCTACTCGGAATCACCTATCTCGACGTGATCATCGCCGGAATCGTTCCCGCGATGATCTTCTATGGGTCCGTCACCATCGCCGTCCACTACAAGGGGATCGGCCAGCTCCGCGGACAGACGACCAAGATCAACGTCGAGAGCCAGTTCGAAGAACAGATGTCCCAGAAGGAGTTCATCATCCAGTGTCTCCGGTTTGGCATTCCGTTCGCCATCCTGGTGTACATCCTCGGCGTCCTTCAGTACACGGTGCTCACGGCCGCGCTGTACACAATCATCGCGATGTTCGTCACCGGCTTCGGGTTCCCGCTGGTCCAGACGGCGACGGAGGGTGGCGACCTCGTGGCCGAGTTCGTCAGTCTACTCGGCGACGCGGCGTTTGGCTTCAGAGAAGGGGCGATGATCCTTGCACCGATCGCGATCATCATCGCCGCTATCAACGGCGTCGTTGACGTCTTCACCGCATCAGGGATTCCGGGAATTCTCTCGCTGGCCCTGCTAGACCTTTCCGGCGGCGTCATGTTGACCGCGGTCATCCTCGCGATGGTCATTTCGATCGTTTTGGGGATGGGGATGCCGACGGTCGCCGCGTACGTCATCGTCGCGGCGCTGATCGCACCGGCGCTGGTCCAGCAGTTCTTCGTTCCGGACCTTGCGGCACACTTCTTCGTGCTGTACGCTGCGATTCTGTCGGGACTGACGCCGCCGATCGCAATCGCGGTCGTCGTCGCGACGGGAATCGCGGAGAGTAACTTCTGGCGGACGGCCCACGAAGCCATGAAGATCTCCGCACCGATCTACGTCCTTCCATTCGCGTTCATCTACAACCCCGAACTCGTCGTCGGTGGGTTCGGTATCGACACGTTATTCTCGGGACTCATCGCACTGGCCGGTGCACTGGGAATTTCTCACGGCCTCAACTACTACGGGACGTTCTTCCACGAGAGCCCGTTCATCAAATTCCCCGTCAAAACCGTCTTCTTCGTCCTCGGCGTTCTCGCGATGGTCTACCCGGACGACATGGTGCGTCTTGGCTGCGTCGCCGTTATCTTCGGGATGATAGCGATTCAGCTCCGAAAACCGATCCTCGAGCGCGTCGGCGGACGATACGGGACTGACTCCATTGGAACCACCAGGGACTAGGGACCGAACACCGGTTCAGCGTAGATTTGCAGTTCGGCTCGGCGACGGAGACGCGCGACCACCGTGAGCGAGACAACGTTTCGAACACTCCCAGCCGGTTCGATCACCGCGAGTCGCTCTCGAGCGGAGCGTCGATCACTCCTCGAGGAGTCTCGCCTCGAAGAACGGATACTCCTCGAGTCACCCCCGGTCGTAGTCAGCGTCGTACTCGGTCGGCTCAGTGCTGATCCGTTCCCCGATCTCGAGTGCGTCGTCGGACTCGTCGATCGGTGCGAGCAGCCGGGGCCCCTCGTCCAGTTCGACGACCGAACTGACTGCAGTGGGCGAACGGAACAGTCGTTGTGGCGGGCGTTCGACTGAAGGGGGCGACGGCGGACGCACGTTTGATTGGAAAATATTTAGCCGAATAGTGGGTCAGCTAGACGTAAGACGATAGTCTATCCGATCGCCTGTCACACGTTTCACAATCAATAAGTGACCCCGCGGCGTCCCGTTCGACAAGATAACCACGTACTCATGGGACTCAACACAAACGATCGGTCGATCGCCGGCTTCACGATGGCAGGCCATTCGCTGGTCCACTGGTTTGAGACGTCGATTCCGATCTTCCTCGTCGTCTGGCTCGCGGAGTTCGACGTTTCGGTTGCACTGGCCGGCATCATCGTCGCGTTCGGATACGCCCTGTTCGGGTTGGGCGCACTTCCCGCCGGCGTCCTCGTCGATCGATACGGTCCGAAACGGTTGATCCTGCTCTGTCTCGTCGGCATGAGCGCCTCGTTTCTCGTGCTCGCTCTCTCGATGTCGATTTACGCAGTCGCGGTCGGACTCGTCTGCTGGGGCGTCACCGCTAGCGTGTACCACCCCGCCGGACTTGCACTCATTAGCACCGGCGTCGAGGAGCGCGGGACCGTCTTCGCCTGGCACGGGATCGCCGGCAACGCCGGTATCGCCCTCGGCCCGTTCGCCGCGGCGACGCTGTTGTTCCTCGTCGATCAGTGGCAACTCGTCGCCGCGATCCTCGCGGTTCCGGGCTTCATCGCGGCCGCGTACGGGCTCCAGGCCGACTTCGACCCGACCGCCGCAGAAAGCGAGGCGGACGCCGAGGCAAACGACGCCCTGTCGTTGGGCGAATTCCTGACGAACTCGCGGGTGTTGTTCACGAGCGCATTCGCCGTCGTCTTCGCCATCATCGCCGTCGAAGGGCTCTACTATCGCGGAATGCTCACCTACCTGCCGGAAATCCTTCACGGTCTTCCCGCGATCGGCGATATCACGCTCTCGACCAACCTCGAGGGAATCTCGCCCGGCGATTACATCTACGTCAGTCTGCTCGTCGTCGGAATGGCCGGTCAGTACGTCGGCGGCAAGCTCACCGACCGTATCCGGTCGGAGCGCGGGCTGATAGCTATTTTCGCCGTTCTCTGCGTCCTCGCGCTCGCGTTCGTGCCGATCATGTCGATGGGGCTAGTGCCCATCGTCCTCTACTGTATCGTGCTCGGGTTCTTCCTCTTTGCCACCCAACCCCTCTACCAAGATGCAGTGGCGGTCCACACACCCGCACGTGCACGAGGCCTCTCGTACGGCTACACATACGTCGGTAAGTTCGGTATCGGTCCGGTAAGTATTGCGATCGGTGGATTCATCCTCGGCGGGTTCTCGACGGCGCTGTTCTTCGGCGTGCTCGCGGCGTTCGCGTTCGGTGGGATGGCGCTGACAGCGGGACTGCTCGTGGCGCTCAATCGCACGAACTGGTGGCAAACGACCACGGGCGCGACGAAATCGAGCGACTAACGGCGTACGACCATTGAATAGGGTGCAGCAGGACGGTCTCTATTCCGATCGACAGTACTATAGACCGAGTAGAACCCCCCTCTCGTCTGCGACAACGTTATGGGTGATGTAGTCGGGTAGCGTTGGCTCGGCTCGAGAAGCCGACGTTGAGCAGTGTGGGAACAGTGCCAATAGTATTGTATTAATTCGACTCGGTGCGAGTTTAGAACTGATTACCGAACTCCCTCCGAAGATGTAAAACGGTAGCACGCTATTTCCTCCTTCAGATAGCATTTCCACTCATAAAAGCGGACCACGTGAGTGTAGCGGCCTAATCAGCCGAATCAGTGCAGTAGAGACCGACTTGACATGACGTTTGTTTCCGGAAGAATACACCGTGGTCCGAATTATGGTCCGGTCCCACCGTCTCACCCCCAAATCCGTTCCGATCGGTCTCCAGCCGTTCGATTCACCGACGCGGCGCTATCGCTGGGTTCTCGATAGAGAACGGAATCCCGCTGTCGCGTCGGGACGGACTAGCCGGAAAACTTGTCGCGACGGTACAGGTCCAGTTCGCTCACCGTGTTCGGCGTCTCCTGACGCGCGGCGAACGTGATCGCGTCGGCGACGGCTCGAGGACCGGTGACTTCGTCCCGTTCGTAGCGTTCCTTCGAGGTCTGTTCTCGGAATTCCTTGCCGAACTCCGTCCGGACTTCCGAGGGGTTGACGATGCTGACGGCGATATCGTCCGTCCCGACCTGTCCCGCGAGGCTCTTCGCGAATCCGCGGGTCCACCACTTCGTCGCCGCGTACAGCGGCGCGCCAGGACTGGGATTCTTGCCTGCGTAGCTTGCGACGAAAATCGCCGTTCCGTTCGTCTCACGGAGGTGCGGAATCGCCGCTCGGGCCGTGTAGAACATCCCGTCGACGTTCACGCCCATGACGGTCCGATACTGGTCGGTGGGGAACTCCTCGACGGGCGTCTCGGAATCGGTCGCGATCCCCGCGTTGTTCACCAGCACGTCGAGACGGCCGAACTCCGAGACCGTCTTCTCGACGGCCGCTTCGACCTCGTCTTCGTCGCTCACGTCCGCGGGACAGACGAGCGCCGACGCGTCGGTCTCGGATTCGATTTCGGCCGCGAGTTCCGTCAACCGATCCGCTCGACGGGCGACGAGTGCGACGTCGGCACCGTCGGACGCGAGTGCGCGAGCCGTTTCCCGTCCGATTCCCGCACTCGCGCCGGTAACGATCGCTCCGTTGTCTGCCAGTGGGTTGGTTGCCATCGGTGAGACATTGTC
>Ga0075133_100118_pt1 | contig 30817 bp, 30 predicted proteins | sample AntRauMetaRauer1_FD_69802 | JGI IMG/M metagenome (GOLD analysis project Ga0075133, IMG submission 69802) | Saline lake microbial communities from Rauer Lake, Antarctica, in enrichment culture - Antartic Rauer Lake 1 Metagenome Rauer1 | ecosystem: Environmental > Aquatic > Non-marine Saline and...
TGGGGAACTACTTCGAACTCGTTGGTACGCTTCATCGCTACTTCTGTGTACGAGCGAAACTAACATAAATCTACGGATTATCGTAGGTACTGTGTCGAACCACGTTAACATCGAAGTCCCTGACGACGAACAGTACAAGCGCATCAAACGCGTGAAAAACGAACACGGCCTGACGTGGCGTGGGATGTTGATCCACGCCGCCGACGACTTGGAGACACCGGCTGGGGAGTAATCGGTGGTTCGCGTCGTTGAGTGACGCGATTCACGCCCGTCCCCAGAACGCTTCGCGTTCTGGTGTGCGAACGAGAGCTTTGCTCTCGTTAACGCCGTAAACGGCGGGACTCTCTCGCTATTTTAGGTAGCATACGGCCTGCTGTCACTGTGTACCGGTGCACCCATGACCCATCATGCAGGTGCGCCGGAAATGATTCGCAGTAGTCCGTGTCATGCCACCGTCGAGAAAATCCACGAGTAGCACGGCGGCACACTTGTCGGGCGGGGAGACGGCAGTCTCGAGATTCCGGTGAACGCCTCGAGTCGACGAGCGGACGGAGGCAGCCGTTCCGGGGCCTTTTTGCGGGTCCCCTGCCAACTCGAACCGTGACCGACGAGGCGATTTCAACCGGCTGTAGTCCGGTCGACGAGTTGCTCGGTGGGGGGTTCGAACGCGGAGCCGTCACGCAGTTGTACGGCCCGCCGGCCGCCGGAAAGACGAATCTCGCGCTGTCGGCGGCCGTCGAAACGGCGGTCGACGGCGGCACCGTCGTCTACATCGACACCGAAGGCGTCTCCGTCGACCGCTTTCAGCAACTGCTCGAGGCCACCGTCGACACCGAGTCGCCTCGAGACGAGGATGGGGGTGACGCGGACGATGTCGAGGCCGTCGCCTCGCGGATCGTCATCGAGGACGCACTGGACTTCGAAGAACAGGCCGAAGCCGTCCGCGACGCCGAGGAGTTCGCCGAGCGCGCGGACCTCATCGTCCTCGACAGCGCAACCGGATTCTACCGCCTCGAGCGCACCGCCGACGGCGACGAGGGCGAGGCGTTACGCAGCGTCACCCGACAGGTGACTCATCTGCTCTCGCTGGCCCGGAAACACGACCTCGCCGTCGTCCTGACGAATCAGGTCTTCGCCGACCCCGACTCGGATCGCACCCGGGGGCTCGGCGGGAACACCCTCGAGCACTGGACCGGAACGGTCGTCCGTCTCGAACGCTTTCGCGGCGGAAAGCGACGCGCGACCCTCGAGAAACACCGCTCGAAACCCGTCGGGGACTCGGTTCAGTTCCGGATCACTGACACCGGACTCGAGGGCGGTGACGATGCCGCCTGGTCCTGATCGCGCCGTCTGATTTCTGTGGCTCCGTGGCTCCGTGGCTCTATCGGCTCGTTGCGACCCCGACGACGGGTCGTCGATGGTGGAGCGTGACGCTCAAGCGATCGACGTGACGGGACTGCCGAAAAACCGAACGCGGTGACACTGAAGTCGGATAACTCCGGCGACGGTTCGATGAGTCTCCGACTACAGTTGGTTAAGTTTTCGCAGCAACTGGCCGCGGTACTCCTCGTCGCTGGTGACGCCTTTGACCTCGAGGACGTTGCGCTCGAGTTTGTCCAGTGCGACCCGGAACGAGTTCTCCGCGCCGTAGCCTTCGCCGGTGCCGGCGACCTGGCCCTTGTTCGTTCGCAGGCGGATCTGGCACTGCACGAGCGGCGTACCGCGGAGTTTCTCGTTGTGTTCGTGGAAGCGGACGTGAGCGTGCATCACCTGCATGTCTGCGTACTTGTCCGACACCTGCTCGATGCTCTCGACGATCGACTCCCGGGTGATGGTGTCGAGCATCGAGATGTTGGTGATCTGGACGTCCATGTGATCTTCCTCGGTGAACGTCAGCGCACGCAGGACATCCGTCTTGGTGATGACGCCGATGACGACCCGGTCGTCGTCCTTCGGCGTGACCATCAGCCCTGCGTAATCGTCCTTGAGCATCGCCTCGACGGCCGCCTTGGCGCTCGTGTCGAGTGTCGTCGTCTCGACGGGGCTCGTCATGATGTCGTAGATGGGGACGTCGAGCAGGCGGTCGCTGTCGCCGACCCGGTCGCCGGTCGTCGTCGTGTGGTTCTCTCGGATGACGAAGTCGGCGATATCGTGAGTGGTCACGACCCCGGAGAGGTAGCCGTTCTCGTTCATCACGGGCAGTCGCGAGATCCCGTGTTCACGCAGGAGGTTGATCGCTTTGCCGATCCCATCGTCCTCGGTGAGGGTGATCGGCTCGTCGGTGTAGATGTCCTCGACGGTGAGCGCGTCGAGGTTCTCCAGTACCGCCTCGAGGATCGCGTCATCGGTGATAACCCCCCAGAGATCGCCGTTTTCGAAGACGGGGGCGACCTTGGCGTTGCTCTCGACGAGAACGCGTGCGGTCTCCCGAATGTCCTCCTGGCGGTCGACCTTGGGCGACGGCGTGCTTCGGCTGGGTTTGGTGAGCGCCGCGACCTTGGCGTCGTCCTCGACGTGCGATTGGAGCACCTCCCGCTCGCTGATGACGCCCTCGTACTCCCCGTCGTTTGTGACGATGATTCCCTTGGGATTACCGTTCTCGAACATCGAACGAACTTTTCCCATTCGCGTCCCAACGTCGACTTCGATAAACTCCGTAGTGGCGATATCAGCGATATTCATCTGTCTGTATGAACGTAGTGCCGCGGGGGTATTTAAGATACTGCCCGTTTTGGCCGGGGTGGCTCCAGGCACCGGGATTTTTATGCGGGCCGTTGAAACGTCTCACAATGTACGATATTACCGTCTTCGGCCGGTACACATACCTCGTCACCGAAATCGTCTGGGGACTCGTCGCCGCGCTTCTCTTGTGCCGGGCGAACGCGCTCCGGAAGGCGGCGGTTACTATCCTCGCACTGTACCCGATCGCCTACGTCTGGGACCGCTACACCCTCGCCGTCGGCGTCTTCGACATCAAACTGCGGACCGGCGTCGATATCGCCGGCATTCCGCTCGAGGAACACCTGTTCATGGCGGTGGTTCCCGGGCTCGTCATCGGGATCCACGAATCGATCTTCGGCGACGAATCCGACGAGGTGGCGGCGCCCTCGAAGCCATCAGCGCACCGATAGGTGCCTCTCACTGACTGTAAGCAACCGCGACTATCTTGTACGCACGGACCGTCAGTCGACTCGATGGATAGTCGTCGGTTCGCGACGACCGAGACGGACGAAACGGACGCGGACGAGAGCGGTGACCGCGCACTGCTTCGGGGTCTGGTGAACTTCCTCGTCGCCGTCGCACTCGTCTGTTCGCTCGCCCTCGGAACCGCCCTCTTCGCACCGCAACTCATCGACGGTCTCGGCCTCGAGGAACGGCCGTCGCCCAGTTCCGACGTGCAGCCGGCCGGCGAACGGAACCCTAACGTGACCGATCCCGACGATCCGGGGAACTCGAGTTACGAAACCGACGTCGAGGCGGTTCACTCTGCGACCGTCGAGGACTTCGTCCACGCGGAGATCAACGAACGCCGGGCCGAACACGGCCTCGAGCCGCTCGTATGGGACGGAACGATCGCGTCCGTCGCGCGCGCCCACAGCGAGGACATGGCCGATCGCGACTACTTTCGCCACAGAAACCTCGACGGAGAGGGTCCCTATGACCGGTTTCAGGACGTGAGCAACTACTGTCCGGGATACGGCGAAAATATCGCCAAGACGTGGCTCGACCGCCCCGTCGAACGACCCGGCGGCGATGGAACCGTTCGCCATCGGACCGCCGAGGGGCTCGCGACCGGGCTGGTAAACCAGTGGATGAACTCCACGTCCCACCGGCAGGCCATCCTCGAGGAAGGCGACACGCCCAGCTGGGATCGGGCGGGAGTTGGTGTCTACATCACCGATGACGGTGAGGTTTACGCAGGGCAGAACTTCTGTCGCGAGTGGTGATGGGCCGGGACCGCTCCGCCTCGAACGGGAACCGATTCACCGGCGGGTCCGTTCCGAGCGTTGACAGGCGCAACGAAAACCGCGAAACGGATCGGCTCACAGGAATTGCGAACGACTTACAGGTTCATAGACCGCAAAAACGTACGTGCACTATGGAGGTTCCGGAAACGCTCACGACTATCTATCGAACGGCGAGCGACCGCGATCTGACCTTTCTCGCGGCCGGCTTCGCCTACTACGCGTTCGTCTCGCTGATCCCGCTAATCTTGCTCGCGCTCGTCGTCGGTTCGCTAGTCGGCGGCGAGCAAGCGGCCCAGCGCCTGATCACCGTTGCCGGTGACTTTCTCCCGGCGTCGGGCGGAGAGTTGGTCACCGCGGCGCTCACGACCGAATCCGGGCGTGCGGAGGCAACCATCGTCGCGCTCGCCGTCGCCACGTGGGGTGCGCTCAAGGTTTTCCGCGGGCTGAGCCTGGCGTTCGACAAGGTCTACGACGAGGTGGCCGAGGACTCGATCGTCGACCAGATCAGGGACGGACTCACCGTGATCGTCGCCGGCGCGGGCGCGCTCGCCCTCATGATCGGAATCGGCGCCATGCTTCAGGTCGTCGCCGACTCCGTTCCCTTCGCCGGCCTGCTCAGTTGGATCGTCCTGCTGGGCGGGCTCATCCTCGTCTTCCTGCCGATCTACTACGTGCTGCCGCCGATTCCCGTCGAACTGACAGAGGTCATCCCCGGTGTGGTCTTCGCCGCCGTCGGCTGGACGGTCCTCCAGATTGGATTCCAGCTCTACGCGTCGAACGCCGGCCAGTACGAGGCGTACGGCGCCGTCGGTGCGGTCCTCCTGTTCGTCACCTGGCTCTACTTCGCCGGCATCATCATCCTCGTCGGTGCCGTTCTCAACGTCGTCCGATCGCGACCCGCAATCGCGGAATAGCGGCCGGGAATAGCATCACTGATCCTATTTTCTGTATCGCCCGCACAGGGGAAAGATTATGTCCCCGGCAGCGACAGACCACGACCATGAGCGACGAGCGATCACCCTCCACCGCCGCGACCGACGACCCCGGCGCGGCCGACGACGTCGAGGCCGATGATGGCTCGAGCGAGACCCTCGAGCCGAGCGGCGGCCCCCGGCGCGTCGTCTCCGAGCAGAGCGTCGATGACATTCTCGATTCGCTCGACGCGACGAAGGCCGAGTCGACGAAAGCCGAGTCGACGGACTCGAGCGACGAACCGACCACGACGAACGAACCGAGTGACACCGTCACGACCGCAGTCGACGAGGCCGACGATCCGATGGCCGACGAGGAAGTCGATGCCACGACCAATGGAATGGCGGCCGACGAACCGACGACCGACAACATCGCGTCCCGATCCGGTGAGGGGGCGGACGCGAGCGACCCGGCGTCGGTCGACGCGGCCGCATCGTCGCTTCCCGACGACGCGTCGCTCGAGGACCTCGCGACCCGCGTCGACGACGGCACCGTCACCGGCGCGGACGTTCGCGCGGCCGAGGCCGGTGACGGCCGCGAGTCGACTCCCGAGATCGACGATATCGACCTCTCCATGGACGATATCGAGACGACACGGTCGGGAGCCGGCGGCTCCAGTGGCGATACCGACGTGGCCGACGACGCCGGCCCGCTCGCCGGTTCGGTCGACCCTGACGCGGCTGCCGAAACGAGCGACGACGCCGCCGATTCCGACGACGGAGCCGGCTTGCTCGGCCGACTCAAGGGGTTCTTCTCGCGATAGTAGACGGTTCGCCGATCCGCATCGCCGTTTCGTCGTCGCTCGAGGGGCGGCGACCGAAGCCGTCCGCGACGCTAGCTAACCAGCGTGATCAGGACGAACAGCGTCGCGACGGAGGCGAGCGTCGTGACGAACACGTTCAACGACGCGAACTCCCGATCGCCGCCGAGTTCGTTCGCGAAGACGAACGTCGAGACGGCGGTGGGCGTCCCGAGCATCACGACGCTGGCGGTGAACGTTGCGGGATCGACGGCGAGCGCGGATAAGACGGCCCACGCGAGTGCGGGCATCAGACAGATCTTGAGCGCGACGACGGCGGCGGTCGCCCCGGCGTCGATCGAGTGCGCGTCGACCTGCAGGGACGCCCCGACGCAGAGCAACGCGACGGGCAGGGCGAGTGAGCCGACCGCATCGAGGCCAGTCGCGGCGGACGACGGGATCGAGATCCTGAGGGAACCGACCGCGAGGCCGGCGATCAGCGTCGCCAGGATGGGGTTCGTCGCGAGTCCGCGGAGTTCGCGCGCGATCGAGGCGTCGGTACCGTTGAGCGTCGAGAGGACGAGGATCGTCAGCGGCAACTGCGTCAGCGTCACGACGCCCAGCACGACGCTCGCGATCGCCGTCACCGACGCGTCGAACGTCGCGGCGACCAGCGGCAGTCCGAGATAGCCCAGATTCGAGTGATACGACTGGACGATCGCGACGCTCCGGCGGGCCCTCGAGTTGCGATTTCGATGGACGAGCGCGGCGAGTCCGGCAGTCGTGAACAGCACGACGAGGAGGCCGGCGAGCAGCGCCGGCGAGAGGAGGTCCCCGATCGACCTGTCGTAGGTGGAAACGAAGATAAGCGCCGGCAGCGCGACGTAGTAGGCGACGGCGTTCAACAGCTCGGTCCGCCGCCGGTCGAGGATCCCGGTCGTCCGCAATCCGGCACCGACCAGCAACATGACGAGTAACGCCAGCAGCCGACCGACGACTTCCATATTCCGCTCGAGTCGACTCGCGGGTTTGTACCGTTCGATCTCGAGCGACGGTTTCGGGGGATATACCCGACACGAACGCTGTGGGAAACGATTTGTTCACCCTGGAACACGTCTCGGAAACGTAACGAGACCGGGCGGGAAACCCCTTAGTCATGTTGTCAGAACCGACCGATGCGTGGAGCGCGAGGCGAACGACGACGACTCTATTGCTCGGAGCGATTCTCGTCGTTCTCGCCGCCGGGTTCATCGTCGTCGGCCGTGTCGGTCTCCGGACGGTTCAGGCGTTTTCGGAGCTGTTGCTCGTCCTCGTCCTGTTCGCCGCGGTTGCGCTCGTCTTCGGGCGGCTCGTCCGAACGGAGTGAACGCGAACGGTAGCGTCAGCGGGACGGACTCGTCCGGTCGGGCCGACTCGAGACCGAAAACGATGACCGCGTCGCCCGATACGATCAAACGTTCATGGCACTGGACGACGTGGAAAGCTTCGAGGAGATCGAATCACAGTGACCGAGAACACCCTGTCGGACATTCCGACCCGAATCAGAGCGGGGCTCCGAAACCGACTGCAGCGCCTTCGCTGGTGGGTCGCGCTGCGAGTCGGCGGCGCTCCGACCTGTGCGGTCTGTGGCGATGAAGCGGCGTGGATCGCCGAGACGGAGGACGAACCGCGCTGCTTTCGCCACATTCCGAGCGAGGGGATGGACGCGATACGAGACGTAGAGCCCGCCGACTGTTTCACCGACTGGGAGAGCGACGCGTGAGCTCGAGGCTGGGAGAGAGAAGTATCGACGAACTCGAGCTATGAGTAGTTAGAAACGGTTCCGTTATTCGGAATTGAATCCGAAACTGAAACGGTCAATTTGGTAAGGACGGATGGCTGGCCGGAGTAAGCGTCGTGTTCAACGCCCCTGATTCCGTCACCGCGACTGAGCTGAGCCACTGATAAACAATTCTTATGCACGCCGAGTCGGTTCCCTGAGACAGGATGGTACGTGAGAGTTGGGCGAGTCGCGCCGGATTCATCATAGCCGCGGTCGGAAGCGCGATCGGACTGGGGAACATCTGGCGATTTCCCTGGATGACCGCGGAGAACGGCGGGAGCGCCTTTTTGCTGTTGTATCTGCTCATTGTCCTCGTCGTCGGGGTTCCGGGATTGCTGGCCACGTTCGTGATCGGTCGACGGTCGAATCGGAACCCAGTGGGGGCGTTCAAATCGCTCGCCGGATCGCGTTTCTGGACGGCGTTGGGCGTGCTCTGTGTCGTCACCTCGATCATGCTGATGTCGTTCTACAGCGTCGTCGGTGGCTGGATCCTTCGGTACTTCCTCGAGAGCGCGACGGGTGCCTATTTCGCGGATCCCGAAACCCACTTCGCGGCGATCAGCTACGGTGCCGAAGCGTTCGGCTTCCAACTCGCCGTCCTCGCGGCCACGTCTCTGATCGTCGCCGCGGGGATCAGACGCGGCATCGAGGCGACGACGAAGGTGATGATACCCGGCGTCGTCGTGTTGCTCGTCGGACTCGCGATCTGGGCGGCCCGACAACCCGGCGCCGCGCAGGGATACGAGTTCTACCTCGAATTCGACGGTGCCTACCTCGCGGAGAACTTCCTCTCGGTACTGGGAGCGGCCGCCGGCCAGGCACTGTTCACCCTCTCCATCGGCAGCGGGACGATGATTACCTACGCCTCCTACGTCGACGACGACCGCTCGCTGCCCCTCGACGCCTCGGCTATCGCCGTGTTCAATCTCGGTATCGGCATCCTGGCCGGACTCGTGGTGTTCCCGTTGCTGTTCTCGTTCGCGCCGGGGCCGACTGAGGGCGGTCCCGGTGCCCTGTTCGTCGGGATCGCCGGCGCGTTCGCGAGCCTGCCCGGCGGGCGACTTCTCGGCGCGGCCTTCTTCCTCGTCGTCCTCCTCGCAGCCCTGACGAGTCTGATCAGTATGCTCGAGATACCGGTCTCGTTTCTGGTTGACGAGTTCGATCTCGAGCGGTCGACGGCGACCCGGGGGCTATTCGCGCTGGTCGCACTCACCGGCGGCGTGAACGCATTCAGCCCCGCGGTGTTTACGCTGTTCGCGAACCACCTCGTCGATCTCCTCTTGATGCTCGGTCTGACCGGGTTCATGGTGTACACGGCCTGGGTCCTCGGTCCGGCCGCGATCGAAGAGTACCTCGAAGGTGCGGGACAGCTCTCGCGTCCACTGGTGGTCCCGTGGCGATACGCGATCGGGACCCTCTTCCCGGCGTTTCTCCTCTTTACGTTCTACGCCGATGTCGCGGCCCTCGTCGGACTCTCAGCGGGAACGGAACTGTTGTTGGTCGCGACGCTGCTGACGGTGATAGCGCTCGTCTTCGTGGCCCACCGTTCCGTCTCCGAAAACCGACCGCAACCGAGCGAGAGCGCGGACTGACTGAGACGAGACGCTCACTGCAAACCGAACGTTTGCGCTGTCGTTCGAGAGAGCTTCGCTCTCTCGGACCTCGCGGGAGCTTCGCTCCCGCTTAGCTTCGATGAAACGCACCGGAAGACGTTCCTGCTCACTTCGTTCGCGGTCGTCGGCGCTACGCGCCGACTGCCCGAGGGATCGCTGATCCCTCGCTGGCTGCGACTTCCGAGCCTGCGTTCGCTCCGCTCACGAAGACACTCTTCCCTCCCCTGGCTCGCGGCCTTTGGCCGCTCGCCTTGCCGTGGCGCTTCGCGCCGCGCTCTCCGGGTCTGTCGTCGGGTCGCTCGCGGTTACTGCACACTCTTTGGCCTGTACTTGCCGCGAATTTCATGCAGTACCCTGAATAACGAAATCGTACTCCTATCTACTGATACTAGAACGAATAAACCGCTCGAGGATTTGCTCGCAGGAATCGTAATGGGTTGGGGCAGAGTTGAACTGCCGATCTCCTCCATGTCAAGGAGGTGTCATAACCAGACTAGACTACCAACCCGCCTGGTTTCGCGTTCACACAGCCCGACGTGCGTCGTCACGCTGTCTGCACTCAGTCGTTGCCCGCCGCTACAATTGAAGGTTTCGAATCGGCCGCCGTACGCGAGTCGCCCCCACGCGCCGGGACGATACGCTTAAGTCTATGTACTTATTTGGCCATTGTAAGACAACTACGTACATTGGTGTCCACTATGCAGGAATACGTCGAACGAGTGACGGAGGGTGAAGATCTCACGCAATCGGACGCTCGAGCGGCTTCGACGGCCGTTTTCGAGGGTGCGACGGAAGCACAGATCGGCGCGCTGCTTGCGGCGTTACGCGCGAAAGGAGAAACGGAGGCCGAGATCGCCGGGTTCGCCGAGGGAATGCGCGACGCGGCCAGAACGATCGATCCCGACCGGGAGCCGCTGGTCGACACCTGCGGAACGGGTGGCGACGACTACAACACAATCAACGTCTCGACGACGAGCGCCATCGTCGCGGCCGGGGCCGGCGTTCCGGTCGCCAAGCACGGCAACTACTCGGTTTCGTCGTCGTCGGGCAGCGCCGACGTGCTCGAGGAAGTTGGCGTGCACGTCGAGGCCGAACCGCCGGCTGTCGAGGAAGCCATCGAAGCCGACGGCATCGGCTTCATGCTCGCACCGGTGTTCCACCCGGCGATGAAGGCCGTCATCGGGCCGCGCAAGGAACTCGGCATGCGGACGATATTCAACGTCCTCGGACCGCTGACGAATCCGGCCGGGGCCGACGCGCAGATCGTCGGCGTCTACGATCCGGAACTCGTCCCCGTTCTCGCGGACGCGCTGTCACGGATGGACATCGACCGCGCGCTAGTCGTCCACGGCGCGGGCACCGACGAGATCGGGATCCACGGCGAGACCGTCGCCGCCGAGGTCGACGGCGACTCCGTCGAGGAGTACACGCTCGAGCCCGCGGATCTCGGTCTCACGGAACACGATATCGACGACATCGCCGGTGGCCAGCCCGAGGAAAACGCGGCTGACATGCGCGGGATCGTCGATGGCGACGTGACCGGCGCGAAGCGCGACGTCATCCTCGCGAACGCCGGCGCGGCGATCTACGTCGCCGGCGAAGCGGACTCGCTCGAGGCAGGTGCCGACGCGGCCCGCGAGGCGATCGACTCCGGTTCCGCGGCGCGGAAACTCGACCGACTCCGCGGCGCGACGGCGGAGCCGGTTGGGGAGGAGCGATGACCCGCGTCAAGGTTTGCGGACTGACCACCGAATCCGACCTCGAGGCGGCGGTCGACGCGGGCGCTGACGCGGTCGGCATTATCTGTGACGTCCCGGTCGACACCCCGCGAGAGGTCTCGCTCGAGCGGGCTGCAGCGCTCGCGGCGGCGACGCCACCGTTCGTGACGAGCGTGCTGGTAACGATGCCAGCGGGGCCCGAGGAGGCGATCGAACTGGTCGAGACGATCGAACCCGATGCGATTCAGATCCACAGCGACATCCGGGTCGGCGACCTCGCGTACCTGCGCGCGAAACTCGAGGTCGAGCTCCTGCTCGCGGTCGACGCTGACGATGCGACGACCGCCGAAACCTACGACGACATCGTCGACGGGTTTGTCGTGGACACGGCGGGCGAGGACGGCGGCGGCGGAACCGGTCGAACCCACGACTGGGAGCAGACCCGGATGGCCGCCGCGGACCTCGAGTCGCCGCTGATCCTCGCTGGCGGACTCACGCCCGAGAACGTCGGCGACGCGGTTCGGACCGTCGACCCGTTTGCCGTCGACGTGGCCAGCGGCGTCGAGAAACGCGGCGGCGTCAAGGACATCGACGCCGTGCGATCGTTCGTCGACCGAGCGAAAAACGCCCGCCGACCGGCACAGCCGTAACTGACACACATGGACGATTCTACCGCCACCGTATCCGAGCCGCCAACGGTCGACATCGATCGGGAGACGTTCCGCGAGCACGCGGGGTCGAGCGCCGACCGCTCGGACCGACCCACCGTCGTTCGTACCGTCGCCACCCTCGACGTCGAGACGACCCCGCTCGCTGCCTACGCAGCGCTTACCGGCCGGACGGCCGCAAGCGACCGCGAGCGCGCGCCGTACGCCTTCCTGCTCGAGAGCGCCGAGAAGACCGCCTCGAGCGACCCGGACGGAGCCTTCCGTCCGAGCGCCGCAGACGCAGAGCGCCACGCGCGGTACTCCTACGTCGGATACGATCCCGAGGCCGTCGTGACGGTCGAGTCCGGCGAGGCGACCGTCGAGGCTCTCTCAGAGGATGCGCCGCTCGCGGCGATGCAATCTGAAGCCGACGGAGATACCGTCGACGCGCTCCGAACCGCGATGCCGGATGTCCGTCTCGCGAACATGCCCGACCACGACCGCCAGCACCTCGAGGGCGGGCTGGTCGGCTTTCTGGCCTACGACGCGGTCTACGACCTCTGGCTCGAGGAAGTCGGCTGCGAGCGGCCCAACTCCCGGTTCCCGGACGCGCAGTTCCTCCTGACGACGAAAACGCTGGCGTTCGACGAGCGCGACGGCACGCTCTCGCTGGTCTTTACGCCCGTCCTCGAGGCCGACGACGACCCGGACGAGGTATACGACGCGCTCCGGGACGAAGCCGCTGCGGTGGCGGCGACGCTGTGCGAGGCCGAGCGGCCCGAGACAGGCGGGTTCGTCCGCGACGACGAGATCGCGGGTTCGAAGGCGAACTACGAGGAAAGCGTCCGCCGAGCCAAAGAGCACGTCCTCGACGGGGACATCTATCAGGGCGTCATCTCCCGGACGCGAGAGCTGTACGGTGATGTCGACCCGCTCGGCTTCTACGAGGCCATGCGGGACGTGAACCCGTCGCCGTACATGTACCTGCTCGATCACGACGAGCTCACCGTCGTCGGTGCCAGCCCCGAGACGCTGATCTCCGTCCGCGGGCGCGAGGTCATGTCTAACCCCATCGCCGGCACCTGCGACCGCGGCTCGAGTCCCGTCGAGGACCGCCGCCTCGCGGGCGAGATGCTGGCCGACGGGAAGGAACGCGCCGAGCATACGATGTTGGTCGATCTCGCGCGAAACGACGTTCGTCGGGTTTCGGAGCCGGGATCGGTCCGCGTCGACGAGTTCATGAACGTCCTCAAGTACAGCCACGTCCAGCACATCGAGTCGACGGTGACAGGGACGCTGGCCGACGATGCCGATTCGTTCGACGCGACGCGAGCGTCCTTCCCCGCTGGCACCCTCTCGGGCGCGCCGAAGATCCGGGCGATGGAGATCATCGACGACCTCGAGTCCGACCCCCGCGGTCTCTACGGCGGCGGCGTCGGCTACTACTCGTGGACCGGCGACGCGGACTTCGCGATCGTGATTCGGACTGCGACGGTCGAGGACGAGGGCGACCGCGATCGAATCACGGTCCAGGCCGGCGCGGGGTTAGTCGCTGACAGCGATCCCACCGCCGAGTACGAGGAGACCGAGCAGAAGATGGGCGGCGTCCTCGCCGCGCTCGAGGCGATCGAATTGCCGACCGATGACGATGACTCGAGTCCGGACGACGAACTCGATGCGACGGCGGAGGTGAGCCGATGAGCGTGACCACAACCGACGAGATGGACGCGGACGGGGGCGGAGACGAGAACGGGGATGCGGACCCGCTGACGGTCCTGTTCGTCGATAACTACGACTCCTTTACGTACAACCTCGTCGAGTACGTCAGCCAACTGCCCGGCACCGAAACCGAGGTTCTGAAGAATACGGCCTCGCTCGAGGCCGTGCGCGCCGTCGATCCCGACGCGATCGTCATCAGCCCGGGGCCAGGGCATCCGAAAAACGACCGCGACGTCGGCATCACGATGGACGTGCTCCGGGAGGTTTCTCCCGGCGTGCCGACGCTCGGCGTCTGTCTCGGCCTCGAGGCCGCCGTCTACGAGTACGGCGGGACTATCGGCCGTGCTCCCGAACCGATCCACGGGAAGGCCTCTGCGGTCGACCACGACGGCGACGGCGTCTTCGAGGGCTTAGCGCAGGGCTTTCGCGCCGGCCGGTATCACTCGCTGATCGCGACCGAGGTCCCCGACTGTTTCGAGGTGTCGGCGACCGCGGAACACGGCGACCACACGCTCGTGATGGGCGTGCGCCACCGCGAGCATCCCCTCGAGTGCGTCCAGTTCCATCCGGAGAGCGTGCTCACGGCTGTCGGACACGATATCATCGAAAATTTCCTCGAGTCGGTCTGAGCGGCGACCGACTGCGTGGGGCGGCAGGGGTATTCCGGGAACGAACAGCGCAGTACGCCGGCGGTCTAGAACGGCAGAAACGACAGGTCGGTGAACCCGGCGGCATAGAGCCCAGCGAGGACGACGGCGGCGACGATGCCGATACGGACGGCCAGTTTGATCGCGATTTTAATTGCGACGACGGCGACGGCGAAGGCAGCCAGTCCGGCCAGTACGAGGAGGATCGTCGGCCCCGATGTCAGTGCTTCGATCATATGCGACCTCGCGTACTGCAGGGACGTAATCTTTCTGGATATCGTGACTAACTTCCGACAGTGACTGACTCCGGTCAGTGACTGACTCGAGCGACGCTACCTTCCTGGTACACCGAAACACCCGTGAAAGAGAAAACCGCACGAATGCGACGGATTCTCGTCGCTCACAGTCACTTTCAGTCCGGTCTGAAAATCGTTAAGACGGTCGGCGACGTAGGACGTAGTGACCACACAGGCGGCCGTCTCGGCGGCCGCGGGAGGCAGCGAAACGATAGGTTACAGAGACATCATTACAACTGCATTTGTATTACTACAAGAAAAGTGGGACAACAACACCACGTTTTATGATGGATGCATGAATACCGAACCTTCGTTACGAATGATGAGAGCAACGACCCGGATTGACGCCAGAATCGGTGTGTGCCAGCGGTGTACCGACGAGGTGATTCGCGCATGAGTGATGTCGAGCTCTCCGCGGCGGATCTGACGCTCCCGATCAAGCGCTCCGACGGGGACACCTTGGCGGAGCGATTGACCGACAACGCCTACGAGAACATTCTGCCGGCCCGCTATCTGCGGAAGGACGCCAACGGCGATCTGATCGAGACCCAAGAGGACCTCTTCGATCGCGTCGGCACGAACATCGCGCTGGCCGAAGCCGTCTACGAGGCCGAAAAACGCGACCTCGAGATCACCGTCACGCCCGACCAGCTAAAGCCCGACCACCCGCGACGAGACGAACTCGCCACGGAGGTCTTCGGGGAGGGTGTCACCGCGGACGACGACGTCGAGACGACGCTCACCGAGCGCAACGTCAACAAGTTCGCCTACGACACGATCGTTCCCGAACTCCCCGACGAGGTTCGAACCCACGTCGAGGACGTCGCCGAGACCTTTACCGACGGAATGGAGTCGCTCTCCTTTATGCCGAACTCGCCGACCCTGATGAACGCGGGCAACGAGCTCCAGCAGCTCTCGGCCTGTTTCGTTATGTCGCCCGACGACGACCTCTCGGACATCCACGAGACCGCCAAGAAGGCGGCCGAAGTCTTCCAGTCCGGCGGCGGCGTCGGCTACGGCTTCTGGCAGCTGCGACCCTACGGCGACTCGGTCGGCTCGACCGGCGGCATCGCGTCGGGCCCGATCACCTTCATGCGGACCTACGACCAGCTCTGTGAGACTATCGCACAGGGCGGAACCCGCCGCGGTGCCCAGATGGGCATCATGCGCGTCTCCCACCCCGACGTCATCGAGTTCATCCACGCCAAGAACAAGGACGTCTCGCTCGCTCACACGCTGCGGCTGAACGACCCGGACGACTACACCTACACCACCTTCTCGGAGGCGCTCGAGGAAGCCCGCGACCTCATCGACGAGGACGGACGCGTCCCCAAGCACCTGCGGAACGCCGTCGAGGGCCACCTCTCGAACTTCAACATCTCCGTCGGCGTCACCGACGACTTCATGGAGGCCGTCCAGAACGACGAGGAGTACACCTTCACCAACCCGCGGACCGAGGAGCCCCACATCGCCACCGAGGAGACCAAGGAAATGTACAGCCGGTACGACCTCGGCGATCACATCGAGGTCGGCGAACCGCTCTCGATCCCCGCGGAACTCGTCTGGGAGCGCATCGTCCAGGGGGCCCACGAGAACGGCGAACCGGGCGTCATCTACCTCGAGCGAGTGAACAAGGAGCACTCCTTCGACGTCGAGAAGCAAGACGATCATCGGATGCTCGCGACGAACCCCTGTGGCGAACAGCCCCTCGAGGAGTACGAGGCCTGTAACCTCGGCCACATCAACCTCTCGACGCTGGCGGACCTCGACGCGCCCGACTGGCGCGTCTGGTCCGACGAGCACGCCGACGAGTACGACAGCCAAGAAGCGGCCGTCGCGGCCTTCCTCGAGGAGGCCATCGACTTCGAGGAGTTCGACGAGCGCATCGAGTACGGCACGCGCTTTTTGGAGAACGTCGTCACGATGTCGGACTTCCCCGTCCCGGAGATCGAAGAGAAGGTCCGCGACATGCGCAAGATCGGTCTGGGCGTCATGGGCCTGGCCCAGCTGTACGTCCAGCTCGGGATCAAATACGGCAGCGACGAAGGGAACGAAGTCGCCAGCCAGCTGATGACCCACATCAACCACGGCGCGAAGGCGACGAGCCACGAACTCGCCCGCGAGCGCGGCTCCTTCAACGACTGGAACGAGTCCAAATACGCCAACCCGACGGAGTACCGCGAGTGGTTCGAGCGCCAGACCGGGGAATCCGCCGATGACTGGGAAGACGGCTTCCCGATCCGCAACCACAACGTCACGACCATCGCCCCGACCGGGACGACCTCGATGGTCGGCAACACGACGGGCGGCTGCGAGCCCATCTACAACGTCGCCTACTACAAGAACGTCACCGACGACGTACAGGGCGACGAGATGCTCGTCGAGTTCGATGATTACTTCCTCCGCGTCTTAGAGGACAACGACATCGACATCGATGCGGTCAAGGAAGAGGCTCAAGACCAGATGGCGACGAACCAGTTCGACGGCGTCGAAGGCCTCTCGACGGTGCCGGACGCGATCGGCGAACTGTTCGTTATCACGTCCGACGTCTCGGCCAAACAGCACGCAGCGGTGCAGTGTGCCTGCCAGAACGGCGTCGACTCGGCCATCTCGAAGACGGTCAACGCGCCCAACGACTCCACGCTTGAGGACGCCAAGGAGGTCTTCGAGTGGGTCTACGAGAACGGCGGCAAGGGCGTCACCTACTACCGCGACGGCACCCGATCGAAGCAGGTGCTGACGACGCGTGCCGACAACGCCGACTTCGCCGACGAGACCGAGGCCGCACAGGCCCTGGTCGAGCAGATCGACGAGATCTTCGGCGGCCTCGAGGCCTTCCTCGAGAGCCAGGAAGTTCAGGACATCCTCGAGGAGGACGTCGACGCACTGCTCGGTGACAGTCGCCAGCCGGTTCAGGTCGACTTCACCGAGAAGCGCGAGCGACCCGACGCGCTGCAGGGCGTCAGCCAGCGCATCGACACCGGTTACGGGAAGATCTACGTGACGATCAACGAGGATCCCGAAACCGGTCAGCCGTTCGAGCTGTTCGCGAACATCGGTCACTCCGGTGGGTTCACGAACTCCTTCACCGAGGCGCTCGCGAAGGTCATCTCGACCTCGCTGCGTTCGGGCGTCGACCCCGAGGAGATCGTTGACGAACTCTGTGGCACTCGCTCGCCGAAGGTGGCCTGGGACAAGGGCGAACAGATTCAGTCTATCCCCGACGCCATCGGCACCGCGATGCGCCGGTACCTCGAGAACGAGATCGATAAGCCGTACCCGAAACAGCAGACGCTCGAGGAGTCGGCCGACGCGGATCTCAGCGAGTACAACGGGCCCGAGACCGACGGCGGCGCGGCCGCCGCGGAGGGCGGTCCGTCTGCGACTGTTGACGCCGGTGCTGACGCCGACGCTGACGACGCGACGCAGGACCTCATCGACGCCGGCGAGTCGCCGGAGTGTCCCGACTGTGGCTCGCTCGCGCTCGAGTTCAGCGAAGGATGCAAAACCTGCAATAGCTGTGGCTGGTCGGAATGCTGAGCGCTGAGTAAGGCCGTTTCTGCGCTGTATCTGCTGCCGTTTTTCTCGTCTTTGTATTCTGTGCTCCCGTTTCCACCGCTGAGCCGCGGCAACACCACACTTAGCATCGCCCGGTGAGAACACTGGCGTATGACTGCCGACGGCGGGACGGGATCGGATAATGCCGACGCGGACGGCTCCGCTGGGAGTGCCAATGTGGGCGACACCAGTAGTACCGGCGCGGCCAACTCGAGCGAACGGTCCGCCGGTGCGCCGCGCTGTCCACACTGTGAGGCCCCGATGTACAAACGCCACTGTAAGTACGTCTGTCCCCAGCACGGGGTCATCATCGACTGCAGCGACCCCTTCCGTTGAGATCGCGGTAGTGGCGAGTCGGCTCTTTCAGCAGCCGACTCGAGCCGTGAGTCGCCCGGAACCCCTACAAGACGACGGTCTGTGGTCTCGAACAACGAATACATGTCCGCGCAACCGACGATCCTTGTCGTCGACGACGAACGGGAACTCGCCGACCTCTATGCGATGTGGGTCGGCGAGGATTATGAGGTCGTGACCGCCTACGACGGCTCCACTGCACTCGAGCGAATGAGCGACGCGATCGATATCGTCCTGCTCGACAGGCACATGCCCGACATCACCGGTGACCGGGTGCTCGAGGAGATCCGAGCGACGGGCTACGACTGCTGGGTGCTCATGGTGACCGCGGTCGATCCCGGGCTCGATATCGTCGAACTGGACATCGACGACTACCTTACGAAACCCGTCACGCGAACCCAGCTCACGCGGATCATCGAGAACCTTCGGGTCCAGTCGCGCTACGGCGACGACAACCGGCGGGAACTCGAGTCCATCTCGAACAAGATGGAGACGTTGGAGGACGAAGCGTCCATCGAGGAGCTGACCGACACCGAGGCCTACCGACGGCTCGAGTCGGATCTGAAGGAGATGAGCGATTCGCTCGTCGAGGGTCTCGACGACGAGTGACCGCCCGGTCGATAGATCCCGGTTGCGGAACGGATTCTCTCGACGCAGTTGTCCTCCCCTGCCGGATGCCGGATTCGAAGACCGGTGATCGGAGCTTCCGGAATCAGAGCGCTGAGTATCGCGACGCCGGGATCGGAGCCCTCGGAATCGAAGCGTTAGCTGTCCGCCGATCGTCCCGCGTTCTCCGCCTCGTCCGGCCCCGGTCGACGTTCTGTTCGGACGATACCGTATACGGGACCGGCGAGGAGGACGAGGGCAGCGGCGGCACAGACGAGCGAGAACACTACGCCGAGTTCACCGATCCCGCTCGAGGTGACCGTCGCCGCCGAGGCACCGACGACGACCGCCGCGGTCGTCCACGGGAGCTCACCGATCACCGTTCCGACCACGAACTGGCGGATTGACACGCCGCTGACCGCGGCGGCACAGGTCGCGATATCCGACGGAATCGGTGCGAGCCGCGAGGCGGTGACGCCCCGAAGCGGTCCCGCCGTTTCGTAGTAGCGTGCGACGGCGTCGCCGGCCCGCTCGAGGAGCCGGCTGCGATCGCCCTCGTTCTCAGGAGCGGGATCTCGAGTGTGAGGAGTCGTCTCCGACGCAGCCGCGTTGTCCGCGCTGAGCCAGCGGGCGGCGACGAAGACGGGGAGCACGGTCACGACCACGCCGAGGAGTGCGATCGGGAGTCCGACGGCCGCGCCGAAGCCGTAGCCGACGACGGCTGCAAGCGGCGTCGTCGGCCACGCGAGCAGCGGCCGCACGAGGTAGAGGCCGGCGACGACGACCCCGAACAGGAGCGGGTCCGCGGTGAGCGAGTCGACGGCACCGAGCGTCGTCGACGGCGAGACGAGGAGGCCCGCAGCGACCATCGCGGTGGCCATAATGGCACCTGCGAGCGCGCGCGTCCGAGCCGACGACAGCGACATCGGTCGACAATTTCGCTCGAGTACTGAAACCTTTGTGTCTCTCGCGGTTCGATCGACGACCGCACAGCGAGCGACTCTCGTGGGACCGTGATCACGCTTCTCGCGCTCGCGGAACGAGCGGGTCGAGTATCCGACACTCGCCGGCCGCAATTCCGTGGGACACGGCCGCAGTCGCCGACCCAAAGGAAAGGGCTTTTATAATCACGCTGGATACGATTGAGTGCAGACAGAGACCGCGAGCGTGGGTAGCCAAGCCAGGCCAACGGCGCAGCGTTGAGGGCGCTGTCCCGTAGGGGTCCGCCGGTTCAAATCCGGTCCCACGCATCGCACCGGTGGACGATGTCCACCACGACCGATGCAGGTGATCTCCCTTCGAGGACATCACCCACGCATAATTCGTTTCGACGCTACACTGACGAGCGATAGCTTTGTGTGGTACTTGTTGGAGTTGGCTCGTATGGGACAGTAAGTTTTGATGAGAACACGGTGAAGGAAGTGTCCTGCTATCGTGACAGCAGGGAATCGCCACGCCCCCCCAGCCGATTCATTCGCTCGCTGTACTCGCTCATTCATCCCTCGCGCAATATCGTCGGCCGCCCTCGCTTGGCTCACGGTACCCTCCGGTCACCGTTCGCTTTCCGAGGTGCTCACTGTATTCGCACCTCGCGACGCTCGGTCTGCCGACAGCGCGCGCCACCGCACACCGGGCAACGGTCTGGAGTGATACGTGGGTTCCCTTGATCTGCCATTTCTCGAATCCTGGCTCGAGTCCAGTGCGGAGAGTAACCACTTTCCCGTTCCGCTCGAACGCTCACGTATGGAATACGTTCCTCGAGAGCGCGTGCGCCTCCTCACCGGCGTGTTGAGCGTCGTGTCGCTGGCGGTCGTCTTCGCGGCCGCGGGCGGCCGGATTCCGTCCTCGAGCGTGCCGGCGGCACCGGAGTGGGTCATCGACGCGATCCCGCTCGTCAACGCCGTGCTCAGCGCGATCGCGATCGGGACGATCACGGTCGGCTGGCGGGCGATCCGCCGCGGCGAGATCGATCGCCATCGGGCCGCAATGGTGTCCTCCTTTGGCCTGTTCGCGAGCTTTCTCGCGCTCTATCTCTACCGGCTGACCGTGACCGGCGGACCGCAGGACTTTCCGGGACCGGCGGCCGTCGAACAGTTCGTCTACCTGCCGATTCTGGCCGTTCACATCCTGCTGGCGATCGTCTGTATTCCGCTGGTGTACTACGCGCTGTTGCTCGCGCTCTCCCGTCCGGTCGCGGAGCTGCCGGAAACGAGTCACGCCCGTATCGGTCGGATCGCGGCGACGCTGTGGCTGATCTCCTTCTCGCTCGGGATCGTCGTCTTCGTACTGCTTCACGTCCTCTACTGAGGAGCGCCGTTCGAAGACGGAGATCGACCGACTCAGTCCAGAATATCGCCAATACGGCGCGGTTCGCCCTGCAGGTTCGGCTGTTCGGCGACGATCTGCAACACCTCGTGGTCGGTCACGTCGTAGTAGGATTTCTCGGTTGCCTCCTCGATGAGTTCCTGCTCGAGGCGGAACTCGGTGCCTTCGTAGACGACGTCGACGCCCTCGTCGTCGAATGCGAGCGTAGTCATGACTGGTCGTATGCAGCGGGAGTGTAAAAGCGAGGCGACTGTGTCCGACGGCTGCGAGACGTGAGCGATCGGAACGGCAGACGGGCGTCAGACGAACGACTGACGACGCGCGAGGTTTATTAGGCGGTACTCCCTTTGGATGCGAATGTGGCCTTCAGCAGGGATCCGCTCGACGAACTCGTCGTTCCCGACGGGACGGAAGCCCAGGAGCGCGACCTCGTAACGGACGGGGACGTCCTCGTGGGCGGCCGTTCGACCATCGAGTTCGGCGTCCGCGGCCGAAACGTACTGGCGGGCGAGAGCGCCGAGTTTCGCGGTGCGATCGAGGCCGACGGCGACTGCCGACTCGACATGTGGTGTGACGTCGCGGAAAACGTACTCGTCGGGCAGGACGCCTATATCGGCGAGCGCGTCCACATCGGCGGGAAGCTGAAAGTCGCGGGCGACCTCGATATCGGCGACGACGTCGAGATCGAAGAGGGGTTCGAGGCCAACGGCTGGATCGTCATTCGGAACCCGATGCCGACGATCGTGTTGCTCTTCGTCTACCTCAAACACCTCCTCCTGATCGGCGAAGAAGACGCTGCCCAACGGCTCATCTCCGAACTCGTCGACGAGGAAGACGACGAGCCGGAAACCGATCCGCTCATCATCCCTCGGAACGCGACCGTCGGTGATGACGCCTGGCGGGTCTCCACGCCCGCGACGATCGGCGACGACTGCCGACTTCACGGCAACGTCCGCGCGGAGACGATCGACGTCGGTGCCGATTGCAACGTCTTTGGGAGTCTTCGGGCCCGCGGCGACGTCACCGTCGGCGACGGAACCCGCATCCACGGTGACGTCACCACTCGAGACGGCGACGTCACCATCGACCATGACGCTCGCATCCTCGGCGACGTCTCCTGTGACGACCTCGAGCTTGGTCCCGACGCCGAGGTCGACGGCACGATCCGTGCCGACGGCGAGATCACGATGCGGACGACCGAACGCGAACGCGAGTAACGCGAGCCGTCCCCGCCGCTCCGTTCGATCCATCCTCTGCTGCTCCGTTCGATCCGTCCCAGATCCCTGTCGAAGCGCTTGCTACCACGGGTCGCCCCTCTGATTCAATTTGGCTTTTGGAAACGGACACCTCCGAATACCACCCCCTATCGGCGATTTTGACCCCTATTCTTAATACTGATAATATGAAAAGGTCCCACAGGCATGGTAAACACAGACACACACAGGCGGAGGTATTCATGCGGTCAATCGTACTGACGAAAGGCGTTCCGGACTTCTCGGAGGGAGCCGTCTCGTTCGACGAGGACGGCCACTTAGAGCGCGGGAAGACGCCGACGGTGATGAATCCGAACGACGAGTTCGCGCTGCAGGCAGCGCTCCAGACCACGGTACGCCACGGCGGCCACGTCACGGGGATGAGTATGGGACCGCCAGGGTACGCCGATGTCCTGAAGGGGGCGATGGAGACGGTCTACACCGATGACAGCTACCTACTTTCCGATCGGGAACTGGCCGCTTCCGACACGTGGGCGACTGCGATCACGCTCAGCGCCGGCCTCGAGACCTATCAGGAGAACGTTGCCGACGTCGACATCGTGTTCGCGGGGTTCAAAACGGCGGACGGCGAGACCGGACAGACCGGACCCCAGACCTGCTGGGCCATGGACTGGCCGATCGTCACCCACGTGGTCGCGCTCGACATCGACCCCGAGGAACGGACGCTACGCGCGAAACGACTCGTCGAGGGCGACGTCGACGAGATCGAGACGGTCGAAGCGCCCTTACCCTGTTTCGTCGTCACCGATCCCGAGTTCGAGCCGACGTATCGAAAGGCTTCACACAGGCTGACGCACAAAGCACTGCGAGCCGAAACCGAAGAGCGAGCCGCCGAGCACGAGGAGTACCTGACGACGTGGGATCACGAGGACCTGAACCTCGATCCCGACTACATCGGACTCGACGGCTCGCCGACCATCGTCTCGTCGGTCGATCCGATCCCCAAAGCGCCCTCGGAACGGGAGGCGACGATGATCGATCCCGACGGCGGCATGAGCGAGGTACTCGAGGAGATGCAGCCCTACACCGCGGAGGCGGGTGATTGAAATGACGGCGATCGATCCGGACGATCACACGGTCGACGAACTGACCGCGGAACTCGACACCGTAGACGACGAGGACGAACTGCAGGCGATCCTCGAGGCCGAACGAGCGGGTCAGGACCGGGCGACGGCCCGCGAGGCGGTCCACCAGCGACTCGCGGAGATCGGTGCCGACGGCGACGAGAGCGACGGTGTTGAGGAGGGAACGGAGACGGAAGGCGAATACGAGGAGACGAAAGAGGACGTCGGTGAGGAAGCGCAAGACGATGCGGCGGAAGCGGCGGATGACGAACCGGCGGAAGCGGAAGCGGCAGACGATGAACCAGCGGAAGACGACGGCCTCTCACATCCCACCCGCGACAAGAAACACGTCCGGGCGCTCGCGGACGGCGACTACGCGGACCTGTGGGTGTTCTGTGAGACCCAGGGCGGCGAATTGCTCGAGGTTTCGAAGGAGATGCTCGGCAAGGGCCGCGAACTGATGGACCAGTTCGCGGACGATTACGGCGACGAGGAGCGCGTCGTCGCGTTCCTGATGGGCGACGACTGCGAGAGCCTCGCTGAGGAGTGCATCGCCTACGGTGCCGATGTGGCCGTCTATCACGAAGACGAGCGCCTCGAGCGATTCCTCCACAAGCCCTACACCGAAATCTCGGCGCACATGGCTCGCGGCGAGGGGGCCGTCGAGAGCACCGACTGGCGCGACTACGACAAGCCGCGCTACATCCTGTTCCCGGCGACGAACAACGGGCGGGACCTCTCGGCGAAGGTCCAGGCCGAACTCGACTCCGGACTCGCTTCGGACTGTTCGGACCTGTTCATCGAAGAGAACGAGATCTCGAACCCGGTCAAAACCGGCGAACCCGGGGTCAAGAAGACCGTCGAAAAGGTCCTGCACATGAAGCGACCGGACTTCTCCGGGTTCGAGTACTCGACGATCCTCTGTCTCGACAACCCGGATCGGGACTTCCACCCACAAGGGTGTTCAGTGATTCCGGGCAGCTTCGACCCGCTCGAGCGCGACCCCGACCGGGAGGGACTCGTCGTCGAACACGACATGGACCTCGAGGACGACTGGTTCCGCGTCGAGATCACCGAATACGACCGGCTCGAGGCCGGAATCGACCTCACCGGTCACGACGTAATCGTCTGTCTCGGCCGCGGAATCGCCGACGATCCGACCGAGGGGATGGAACTCGGCCTCGATCTGGTCGACGCGTTCGATGACGCCGAACTCGGCATCACGCGGGGGATCGTCACCTCCTCCTACCAGTTCGAGGGCCACGTCGAACAGTACTCGAAAGAGGAACGCCAGATCGGCGAGACCGGACAGGTCGTCGCGCCCGACGTGTACATCGCGGCGGGCGTCTCCGGCGCGGTCCAGCACAAGGTCGGGATGGACGAGTCCGACACCATCGTCGCGATCAACACCGACCCCGACGCCCGAATCTGTGACTTCTCGGATTACTTCGTCGAGGGCGATCTCTTCGAGGTGTTGCCCCGTCTCACGGCGGCCGTCGAATCCGGTGAAACGGCCCTCGAGCCCGAGGCCGTCGCCGACGGAGGTGACGAGTGATGGCGGCAGCGACGGACGACTACGAACAGTACGAGGCCGTCGTGGTCGGCTGTGGGCCCGGCGGGGCCGCGGCGGCCGCGCGACTGGCCGATCACGGCATCGAGACGCTCGTCTTAGAGCGCGGGACCGAAGCGGGCTCGAAGAACGTCTCCGGCGGACTGCTCTACGCCGAGGATTCAGCCCCCTACACGCTCGACGACCTCTTCGACGGCTTCCGCGAGGAAGCCGCCGAGCGGCCGGTCACGGACTACTACATCCACAACGTGGCCGGAAACTCGGTCAAGACGTACGATCTGGCCGATCTCCACGAACACGACACCGACTGGTGCGATGCCGTGCTCCGTCGCGAGATGGACTCCTGGCTCGAGAAGCGCGTCCACGAGAAGACGAGCGAGACCGGCGGCGGCGTCCTGACGAACGTGCGGGTGAACGGTCTGCTCGAGGAGAACGGAGAGATCGTCGGCGTCACCTGCGACGAACTCGACCCGATCAAAGCCGATCTGATCGTCGCGGCCGACGGCGTCAACTCCGAACTCGCCCGCGAGGCGGGGCTGATGGACTGGGAGGAGCCCGACGAGTGGTTCCAGGGCGTCAAGGCCGTCGTGGACATGGATCCCGACGCGATCGACGACCGGTTCGATATCGGGCCGGACGAGGGTGCGGCCCACCTGTTCTCGGGCGACCTCTTCGAGGACGTCCGAGGTGGCGGATTCCTCTACACAAACGAGGACTCGCTCTCGATCGGGACCGTCTTCCACCTCGACAGTCTCGTCGAGCAGGAGGCCGAACCCCACGAACTGCTCGATGCGCTGTTGACCCACCCGCTGCTGGCGGGCTGGTTCAAAAACGAGTATCACGAGCGCGAGTACGCGGCGAAGCTCGTCCCCGACTCGAAGAAGGTCGCCCACCGCGAGCCCTATCGCGATCGACTCGTGCTCGTCGGCGACGCCGCCGGCCAGATGCAGGCCCAGGGGCCGATTATCAAGGGAATGAACCACGCCGTCACCGCCGGCGCGCTCGCCGCCGATGCCTTCGCCGTCACCCGCGGCAACAGCGATCCGGACGCTGCGGGCCGCCGATACACGAAGATGCTCGAGGACTCGGGGACGATGGACAAGCTCCGCCCCCGGCGGTACGAGCTGAGCCGGACCGTCGGCGAACACGACACCGTTACCGCGGCGGTCGAACGGGTGCTCGAGTCCCCGATCGGCTCGCTCGCGGTCGGCAATCCGATCGCGGACCGGCTGCTCCAGCGGGCGTACAACTCGCCGTTCCTCGTCTCGATGCTCCCCGATACGAAGACCGGCTACGTCTCCCTGCCGACGCTGATCGCGGAGGAGCACGGCAAGACGATCCACTGGGAGAGCGAGATCGAACCGCCCACCCTCGAGGAGCGCATCGGCGACCTGACCTACGATACCGACGTGGGCAATCCCCACATCGAACTCCGAGACGAATCCTATGCCGCCAGCGGCGCAGCCGTCAGCGCCTGTCCGGTTAGCGCCGAGGACTTCGGCGGCGGCTGTTACCGCTCGGAGACGGTCAAAACGAACGGCAGCGAGGAGACGCTGGTCAGTCTCGACACGCAACCCTGCGTCGAGTGTGGCACCTGTGCGATCGTCGCCGATACCGAGTGGGAACACCCACGAGGCGGCAAGGGCGTCGAGTACCGCGAGGGATAGGATGAGCCGATACGGTCCCCGGATCGCCGCGCTCGCCCGCCGGGCCGAGCGCGAGCGGGCGGCGCTCGACGCCGACGGTTCGGACGGCGAGACGGCCGTCGATCCGAGTCCGGACACCGCCGATACGTACCTGCGCGAGGGAGCGGGTCAGGCCATCTGGCTCTACGTCGAAGCCCGCACCGGCGGCCGACTGGTGCCGTTTACCGAACCCGAGTTCGAGGCGCTCGAGACCGCGATGAACCGCTGGCTCGAGTGTTACACGCGCTGTCACGGCGTCGACCTCGAGGCGGCGTTTACGGTCCGGGAGGCGGCGGAACTGCTGCTCGAAACGCGAAACATCATCGACACGGCCCAGTTGCTGACCCACGTCCCGAAACGCGACCGGGCGTCGCCGCCGACCGGGTAGCGACCCGGGCCGGCACCGATGGACAGGGCAATGTGAGAAACGCCCGCAAATTCCGCGCAGACCGGCTCGTACTTGAGTCCCACGCAGTAGACGGGTATTCGACTATTCCCGTTGAGCGCAAAGTCAGCCCGATGGCACGAGACGATCGGTTATCCCGACGGCGAATGCTTCAGTTGACAGGTGTCGCGGCTTCAACGGCAGTCGTTGCGGGCTGTGGTGGCGGTGGCAACGGCAACGGCAACGGCAACGGCGGTAACGGAGACAATGGGGACACGACGATCGAGCCCGGCACGCAGATCGAGTTCGACGGGCAGACGTCCGGCTGGCTCGGCATCGCGCCCGACTCGATCGCGGACGCGGAGAACCCGACGCTCGTCCTCCAGGAGGGAGAAACCTACGAAATCGGGTGGACGACCGGCGACGGCGCCCGGCACAACATCGAAATCCGCGACGAAAACGACGAGGTTATCGACGATCTTCAGACGGAGATCGTCACCGAACCCGAAGACCAGTGGCTCGAGTTCGAGGCCAGCAGTGAGATGGTCACGTACATCTGCCAGGTCCACCCGACGACGATGATCGGCGATATCCAGGTCGAAAGCGGCGACGGTGGCGGCGGAACTGACAACGAAACGGACGGAAACGAAACGGACGGCAACGAGACGATGGGGAACGAGACGGACGGCAACGAGTCGATGGGGAACGAAACGGAAGACAACGAATCCGAGTAACTCGGTTCTCGAGCGGGCCGTTCAGTAGATGAGTTCGTCGTCGTTTTCGACCATGTAGAGCGTCCGCGCGGCGATGTTGACCGCGTGGTCGCCGACGCGCTCGAGGTCGCGAATCGTCAACAGGAGCCGCGAGACGTCCTGGAGTAACCGTTCGACCTCGTTCGGCGAATCGAGTTCGCGCTCGATGAGGTCGCGAACGACGATCTCGCTTGCGCGTTCGGCGAACTGATCGAGTTCGTCGTCGCGGGCCGCGAGTTCTCGACAGGTTTCGGTGTCCTCGGTATCGTAGGCGAGCATCGCGTCCTCGAGCATGTCGAGAGTGAGATCGCCCATCTCCTGGACGTCGACGTCGGGGAACAGGTCCTGTTCGGCGTCAAACGTGTACTCGCCGAGGTTGGTCGCGAGGTCGGCGATCCGCTCGAGATCGGTGATGATCTTGAACGAGGCGGCGATGAATCGCAGGTCGCTCGCCACCGGCTGTTGCAGCGCAAGCAGGTCGATACAGTCCTGCTCGAGATCGAGATACATCCGGTTGATCTCGCCGTCGCCCTCGATCACTTCCCGGGCGAGGTCTTCATCTTTCTGCTCGAGGGCGTCGAGTCCCATGCGAAGGCGTTCCATGACGACTTCACTCATGTAGAGCACATCCTCACGGAGCTCCGTGAGCTTCTCCTGGTAGGATTTTCTGGCCATGATGCACGCACCTGTCCGGGCGAAGATATAGCTTGTGCTCACTGGCCGACGAGCGGCGACCTTGCGACGCTCGGTTTCGTCTGCACGGCGGTCGAATCCGTCGACGACTGCGAGTGGTCCGCACACCTCCCACCAGAAGTATTGCCACCGTGTGAATGGCTATGTGTTCGTTTCACTACACCCATAACTACATAACATACGGTGGGAAATAATATTTCAATACCAACGGACGGTAGCGAATACGCCGAAAAAGCAGCTGTTACTGGCTTCGATATCGCACGAAGATGGATGCCACCGTCCATACAGCTCTCGCCGCCCGCCGGGATCGCGTCAGGTAACTGCTCGACTACGTATTCCGGAACTCTCTCGGTCGGGACCGAGGGGCAATCGCTCTCACCGTCACGCTCGATGGCCCGATAGCCGACGGTTTCACCCCCTCCTCGACGTGGTCACCTATCGGAACCGCTCTGAGACCGTCTCAGGGGGATGGGAGACGACCTGCCGACCGAAATCGTATTTCATACCGAGCAAGCCGCCGAGGGTCACGGATACGGCGATGATCGATATCAACATATTCAGTAGCAGCCAATCGACGGAAACCCCGTACAGCGTGAGGTCGAACGGAGCGAACGGACGGACGCCGCCGCTCAGGGAATCGAGGAGGATGTGCGAGCCAAATCCGATGGCGGCGGCCCGCCAGGGGCCAAACGCGGCGAGGAGGATGGTGAAAGCGATCCCAGCCAGCAGCGAGTGGGTCAATCCCCGATGCATCCACAGCGCCCCCTCGAGGTAGCCGAGTTCGATCAGCGGCCGAAAGACGAACGTATCGATGTCGGGGACGGCCGCCGCGAGCGCCGTGACGAGGTACGGTTCTGGCCGTTCGGATCGGAAGAGCAACACGATCAGTGCCAGACTGATCAAAATGTGGACCCCTGTCGCAACCATGCGAGTGGTTAACACGGTCCGCAAACTGATAAACGGCACTGTCAGTATCCGACAGTAATCAACGGGACGGATTATGGAAGTTACAAGGCTAAAACCCGCCCTTAAGGGGCGGGGATACAGCCGACAACCCCTACACAACCACCGTCGATGGCAAGGCCGGATATTCCACACCAACCGACACTGTTAACAAAACAGTACTCATAACCAGTTATGAAGTCAGAAAATGAGTCGAACCATCCGAACGTTCGAGGCGACGATTACGAACCAGCGACAGGTTCGTGACGACCTCGACCAACTCGGATGGGCTGCCTCAAAACTCTGGAACGTCGGTCGCTACTACGCACAAGAAGTGGGACGAAACGGGCGAGATCCCCGATGACGGGGAACTCAAAGCCGAACTTAAAGGCCATGAACGCTATACGGACTTACATTCTCAATCCAGTCAGCGCGTTCTCGAAGAACTCGCTGAAGCGTTCAACGGCTGGTTCGGCAAGCGTCGGAACGGCGACGACCGTGCCCGACCGCCCGGCTACCGCAAACACGGAGACTCCCACCCGCGTTCAACCGTGTCGTTCAAAGCGGCTGGCTTCAAACACGACACACAGTTCACCCGTGTTCGCCTCTCGAAAGGCCGCAACCTCAAAGAACACCGTTCGGACTTCATCCTGTGCGAGTACCAAACTCGCCAGGATATTGACCTGACCGAGTGGGACATTCAACAGGTTCGCGCCGTCTACAAACGCGACGAGTGGCGACTACAATTCGTCTGTCGCACCACCATCGACCCGGAACCGCCGGGTGACGAGGTGGCTGGTGTTGACCTCGGGATTTGCAACTTCGCCGCCGTCTCGTTCGGTGGGGAATCCCTGTTGTATCCGGGTGGCGCACTCAAAGAGGACGAATACTACTTCACGAAGAAGAAAGCCAAGTGCGACGACTCTTCGTCCCGAGAGGCCACTCGTCTTGATCGGACGCGAACGGGTCGTCGGACGCACTTCTTGCACGCACTCTCGAAAGCAATCGTGGAGGAGTGTGTCGAACGAAGTGTCGGTAGACTTGTCGTGGGCGACCTCGGTGGTATTCGGGAGGACGACGAGAACGGCGAACCTCGGAATTGGGGCGACCACGGCAATCTCGACTTGCACGGGACGGGTGGGCGTTCGACCGCTTCACAACGCTTCTCGACTACAAGGCTGAAGCCGAGGGTATCGACGTGGAGTTGGTTTCGGAACGAAATACGTCGAAATCGTGTTCGGCGTGTGGTCACACGGATGACAATCAGCGCCTTGAACGCGGACTATACGTGTGCGATGAGTGCGATACGGTTGCAAACGCGGATGTGAACGGCGCGGAGAATATTCGACAAAAGGTACTCCCGAGTCTCGCCACGGATGGCGGCGATAGGGATAACGGCTGGTTGGCACAGCCAGCGGTTCACCTGTTCGACCGTAGTGAGGGCTGTTTCGCCCCACGAGAACAGGTT
>Ga0075133_100194_pt1 | contig 22104 bp, 20 predicted proteins | sample AntRauMetaRauer1_FD_69802 | JGI IMG/M metagenome (GOLD analysis project Ga0075133, IMG submission 69802) | Saline lake microbial communities from Rauer Lake, Antarctica, in enrichment culture - Antartic Rauer Lake 1 Metagenome Rauer1 | ecosystem: Environmental > Aquatic > Non-marine Saline and...
CGGCGTGCTAGGTGGATCGCCTTCTCAGTAAAACGGAGAATCTGCGACTTCGGGAGGGTCTTCATCTCATGGAATTACACGACAAACATGTAAATCTTCAAGGATTTCAACAGAGCCATTCTAATGTATATATTTAGCCCACCACTCAGCGCGAAGAACTACCACATGAACCGCCGTTTCCACCCTCACGTCCACCAGTTTGCTGAAAGTGCGACCGGTGATGTGCTTGATGTGGGCTGTGGGGACAAACCCCATCGAGATTTCTTTGAGGAAGCCGAATCCTACACTGGATTGGATATCAGCGGTGTCGAGAAAGACATAGAGGTTTGTGGGTCCGCAACGAAACTCCCCTTTAAAGATGGGTCATTTGACGTTTTTTTCTCAACCCAAGTGTTGGAGCATGTGCCCGACCCGGCAGCGTTCTTCGCTGAGATGGCCAGGGTTCTGAAAGACGGCGGGAGAGCGTTTGTTTCCACGAACCAGATGTATCCAATTCACGAGGAGCCAAATGACTACTTCCGATTCACGCGGTATGGGCTCAGACATTTATCCAGAGAGGTTGGCCTGACAGTTGACAAGGTTATTGAGGAGGGAACATTGTCCATGCGAGTCTGCTGTGAGATTAATTATATCCTCGCCTCTGTTCCCATAATCGGCGCCATACTGACAGCAGCGATGAACACGATTGCTGCGCCAATTGTCTCTCACGACCACCGTGAAGAGTATATCGTTACCGGCGTGGTGTTGACAAAATGACTTCTGGTTAGAGAAGGCTACCGAGGAGACTCCCATCTTCTGGATGCTAGCGAATGTCGACGATTTGTACCGATAGAACGGCATAGGAGCATTTTCTGTTCCGATTTTCCGTATGATTGATTGTCCTCTCCCGGTCACCACTCCGGTGGGAAATCAGAAAGTGGAATCCTCGCTCCACTGCAACGCGGATGATCTCTCGATGAAAGATTCTATTCAGGTTTGCAGGGAATGTCGCTGTCAGTGGCACCATGGCAGTGATCGGCGTGTCGGCCAATAACGAGCCCCGATAGAAGATTAGCACATCGGCGGCCGCTGGGCGGTACTCTCCTTGAATATATGCATTTATAACGTCGCACTCGATATAGATTGGTATCCTTGTCATCACTCTTTGCGGCCCTAAGACGGCTCAGAGGGGTTCTTCTTCCCGAGAGCGATGCCGTTACTGATCGGACCGTCGCAAGCGGAATGTGGTCGACGCTCATCAACGTCCTTGACCGCATCCTTCAGATGGGAAAACTCGTCGTCTTAGGGCAATTACTCGCCCCTGGAGACTTTGGCCTTATGGGAATTGCACTCCTGACAATGGCCGCCCTTGAGCAGTTTTCCCGGTTGGGATTCGACGAAGCTCTCATCCAGCGCAAGGAGGACGACATCAACGAGTATCTGAATACTGCTTGGGTGATGAAAGTCTGTCGTGGAATTGTTCTTGGCGTTCTTGCGTTCGCTGCTGCTCCTTACGTTGCTTCGGCGTTTGGAGAACCTCGCGCCACGAATCTCATTCGTGTCCTTGCATTAGTTCCGTTGATTACGGGCTTCCAGAACCCCGGTATCATATACTTCCGGAAGGATCTCCAGTTCCACAAGCAGTTTATTTATAAGATTAGTGGGACGTTCGCGGAGGTTTCCATTGCGGTTGCTTTCGCTATCGTTTTCGAGAACGTCTGGGCGCTTGTTTTTGGTCTCCTTGCGGGAAACGCTGCAATCGCAACTGTCTCGTACCTCATACATGACTATCGTCCGTCAATCGAGTTTAACCTTGAGTTCGCGAAGGAGCTATTCAGTTACGGAAAGTGGCTCACAATTCAGGGCGGTCTGATCTTCATTGTGAACCAGGGCGATGATGCCTTTGTCGGCTGGTTTCTTACTGCAACAGCCCTCGGATACTATCAATTTGCGTATAAATTCTCGAACGCACCTGCGACCGAAGTCTCGCACGTCATCTCGTCTGTGGTCTTCCCCGCCTATTCGAAAATCCAGGACGATATTGACCAACTCCGCGAAGGATTTTATAGGACGTTAAATCTGACCATGTTCCTTTCCTTCCCAATGGCAACTGGTATCGCAGTAATCGCACCGTCTTTCGTCCTCACATTTCTTGGCGAGAAGTGGCTGCCGATCGTCCCCGCGATGCAAGTGCTCGCCGCTTGGGGCCTTCTCCGATCAATTGGGGCCACCGTTGGCCCACTATTCAATGCCGTTGGCCGTCCAGACTACAATACGAAATTCCAGATTTTTAAAGTCATCTTCATGGCAATCTTCATCCTGCCCGCTACCGAAGCATACGGCATCGTCGGGACAGCAGCAGTCGTCGTCGGCCACACCCTTATCACGAATCCCGTTGCCGACTACCTTGCAATCAACATCGTTGACGGGAGCTATCGGCGCTTTCTTGCAAATCTGGCTTATCCTGCAGTCGGCAGCCTATTGATGGGCAGCACGGTTTTCGCTGTGGACGCCACGTACTCTACCTCTTGGCACCTCCTCGACTTCATCCTCCTCGTCGGACTAGGCGTCCTCACGTATGCCGTCGTAATGCTCGTAATCACCCTCCTGACCGGCTACGAAATCCGAGACACGGTCTCAACACTCAAATCAGCAGTATAACCTACTAAGTCGAGTCGACACCGTGGATATTTATACTTGCTCAGTACATCCGCCGACGTAACGGAGTGACGATTCATTACGACTATCATTCTTGGCCTTGACGGCGCGACCTTCGACCTCTTCGAGGATTGGCTTCCCGATCTTCCCACTATTAACGCACTCATTGACGATGGGATCAGCAGCACGCTCTGGAGCTGTGATCCACCTGTCACGAGCCCAGCTTGGCGATGTTATGCGACCGGGAAAGACCCCGCTAGTCTGGGCGTCTACTGGTGGCGGCAGCTGAACCAAGAGACGAATAAGTACGTTGGTGCGACTGACATCCCTCTCACGAGTAAGTGTTACTGGGAGTACCTCTCGGAGGTGGGCGAAAAAGTAGCAATCATCGGCGTCCCACTTAACACCCCGCCGCGGGAGGTGAATGGCCACCTGGTTGCTGGCGGCCCCTATGCCGACCCTGACGACTACACGTATCCGGCTTCGCTTCAGGACACACTTGAATCCAAGTTCGACTACCAACTCCACCCGGAAGTCGACCCACCCTCCGTTGACGATCCGACAACCCCGGAGATTGTCGACGACTTAGAGGGGATGATTCACCAACGCTTCGATGTTGCTACCTGGCTCAAGGAGAGGGAATCTCCCAATCTCCTCAATCTTACGCTCTTCTATATCAACCATCTGCAGCATAAAGCGTGGGATGACGACGCAGTCAAGCAACTCTGGATGACCGTCGACCAGCGGCTTTCCGAACTCATCGATGATGGAGATGATGTGATAATCCACTCCGACCATGGACTCGCGAAGACGGAGCGCGTCTTCTACCTGAATGGATGGCTTCGCCGGGAGGGCTATCTGCAACTTCGTAATGAGACTCAAGGAAACCCTGCCGCTGCGTCCAAGGTCTCTGATAGGGATTCCGGACTAGACTGGACTGATGTAGTGACCTATACCTGGGAGACCGGTCGGTCCACCGCTCAAAGACTTGGGGTCGAGGAGCTCCTTTCCAACTTGATTCCCGATCGGATTCAAAGGTCGATACCTAACGGGGAATCGGGCGGACGTATCATTGACGCGTCGTCATTCGAGCAGCGGATCAACTTCGAGACCAGCGACGCAGTCGCCCTACCACATGGTCTCATCTACGTTCTGACCGAGAACGACGACTGTCGGGACGAGCTTATGACTGCTCTCGCCGCAGTCAGCGATGACCAGACGGGGACATCTGTCTTCACGTCGATTGAGTCCGCGGACGACGTGTACTCTGAGCCCGTCCCTCGAGATGCGCCTGATCTCATCGCTCAGTGGACATCGGGCTTCGAAATCAAGGACCTCAATGCAGATGAAGAGTCGCGCGTCTTCGGTCCGCCACAGAAGTTCCGTGCCGACAATAGGCCAGACGGAACCCTCATAGCGGCTGGCCCTCAAATTGCCACAGATGTAGTTACCAACCCTCGGTTGATTGATCTAGCTCCCACTCTTTTACATCTCCATGGGTCGGCCATTCCAGACGACCTTGATGGAGTGGTCCTTGACGAACTCTATGCGCCAGAGAGTAAGGCGGCGACATCCACCCCCGAGACTATCCCAGGCGAGGAGATTAGTGGAGACCGATCGACCTCTGAGAGCGTCGAGGGACGCCTTCAGGACCTCGGTTATCTTGAGTAGTCCGGTCGCAAATTCCTGCCCGGCAATGATGTCTTTTCTCAATAATTGTTGTCGCTTCTCGGGGCGAACGCGAGGTTTGCGAAGTCTGTAAGTAACGCCTGCGGAACGTATCCCTGTTCCACGAGATATCGTCGATAGTCGCAGTGCAACTCTCATTAGAGTGGAGTCAGTAGATTCCTGTCTCAGCTGTGTCTCGGACGGTGGGCCCAGTATCCTCAAAACTACAATCTAACTCACAAACAATCTATATCACAGGAACGATCCAGAAAGTGCCTTTGACAGGCCACCACTATTGGACAATTTCTCGCTTAACCAGGTTCTGATGGTGAACGTAATTCTAGAGAGTGGTCCGAAACAGTTATACAGCTTCTACAGTGGATTCTTGGTATGGTTTCAGTCCCCCTATATAAGCCGGAGAACGCCATCGGGGAGGAGGTACTTGAAGGGATTCGGGATGTGCTTGCTTCTGGTTGGCTAACACTCGGTCCAGAAACAAGATCGTTCGAAGACGAGTTTTCGACGGCACACTCCAGCGAACACGGAATCGCAGTGAACTCGTGTACCTCTGCCCTCTATGCGTGTCTGCGAGCCCTTGGTATCGGTGACGGAGATACCGTTGTCGTACCGGCGATGACGTTCTCGGCTACCGCAAACGTCGTTCGCCTGCTGAATGCCGATGTCGTACTCTGTGACGTCACCGAGACGGGGAACATGGACCCAGAGAGTCTAGCGCGACAGCTTGATCGGTACAATGTCGCAGCCGTAATACCGGTTCATCTATATGGACTGCCGGCCGATATGCCCGAAATTTGTCGGCTTGCCGAGGAGTACGGGGCGGCCGTTATTGAGGACTGCGCCCATGCGCCAGGCGCGTCGATCTCCGGAAAACCGGTCGGATCGTTCGGTGATGCAGGCTGCTACAGTTTCTACGCCACGAAGAATATGACAACGGGAGAAGGAGGCATGATTGTCACGAGCGACGATAAGCTCGCGAATCAGGTCCGAAAACTCCGGAATCACCATCAGACGAAATCACCGGACGAGAAACAGGAGAACTGGGGGTACGACGTTGACGGGCTCGGCTTCAACTTCCGGATGAGCGAGATCCAGGCTGTGATGGGACGGAGCCAGCTCGAGCGCCTTCCTGCAATGAATGAGGCACGTCGCGACGTGGCTCATCAATACCTCGATGCGCTTGAAGATATTCCGGGGCTCGAATGGGTGGGCGACCCGGACTCGATGGCCAACCATGTCTTCCACCTTTTCGTCGTCCGCGTGACGAAAAAATACCCGCTCACCCGCCAAGCATTGTATGATCACCTCTCTGCCAACGACATCGTCACGGGTGTCCACTACCCGCCAATCTCGGAACTCTCCTACTACGAGGAAATCAACGGAGACCACGACACAGCTGACGACCTGTACGGAGAAATCCTCTCCCTCCCGATGTTCCCAGACATGACCAATACCGAACAGCAAACCGTCATCTCAGCACTCCAAACTCCAACAGATGAGTGACACCGTCGGCCACTTCGTCACCAGATATCTCTCCCTAACTGAGACGTTCATCTATCAATATCTGACTCGTCATAATCGATACGACCCGTTCGTCTGTGGCGTATTCAGTGAGAATCTTGATCTCTTTGAGTTCGAGTCACGCGAGCTCTTCATGGAACTTCCCCGGTGGAGCCCCCGGTTCTGGATATATGGTGCCCTCGCCAAATTCGGCATCTGTGATCTCGGTAACACGTACTATCGCCGCGTCATCAAACGTCGTGATCCCGATATCCTCCACGCCCACTTCGGACCGGAGGGGGTCCGTGTTGCCCCATATCGGACCCCGGAGCGCAAACTCGTTACTACGTTCTACGGCTATGATGTCTCACGCCTCGTTAAGCAAGACGACGAGATGCGCGACAACTACCAGGACCTCTTCGAACAGGGAGACCTCTTTCTCGTTGAGGGCCCAGCGATGCAAGAAAAACTCCTTGGGCTTGGCTGCCCGGAAACGAAGACCGCGATCCAACGAATCGCAATCGACACGTCCCGAATCTCCCCGGCTTACCCCGACCCAGAATCGCCACTCCGCGTGCTGATGGTCGGACGGTTCGTCGAGAAGAAGGGGCTCCCAGACGGCATCAAGGCATTTGCCGCAGCGTTCGCCGGTACTGATGCGGAACTCCGCATCGTCGGCGGCGACGCGGAGTACAGTCGTGAACAATTGGAGACTATCGCGGACGTAGCCGACGTACGTGAACAGGTCACGTTTACCGGCTACTTGGACTACGACGACTACCTCGCTGAAGTTCACAACTGCAGTATCCTGCTTACACCCAGCAAACGAGCCCCCTCAGGGGACTCGGAAGGTGGCGCTCCTACTGTGCTCCTTGAGGCCCAGGCCTCCGGTAAACCAGTCGTCGCAACCACCCACGCAGACATACCCTATGTCGTTGCAGACGGCGAAACTGGGCTCCTTGCACAACCGGGTAATACCTCCGAACTCGCCACCGCACTCCGAACTCTTGCCAGCGACCCCAGTCGCATGTCACAACTCGGACGCGCTGGTGTCCAACGAATACAGAATCGACATGATATTACTACCCTTGCTCCTGCACTAGAAACTAAATACGACCAACTTCGGTAGACCAGTTCAAGAACCTATTCGACATTCAGGCACTGTCTATAGTAGCCACTGAAAGTCACTGCACACCTGATCGCATCACTGCGTTGCGTTCAGTGTGTAAATCGTTTCAGTGACTACCATAGCTGTACGCTGCTATCGATTCTGATATAAATAAATTCTCTCCATGAACTCTCTTCAATACGTACGAGCGTTCTTCTTGAGATATTCCGGACCGGACTCAGAGAGAAATATGGCGTCAACATATTGTGTTTCTCGTCAACTCAGATCTGCGGTACAGCACTGCTACACTATCACAGGTCCCGGTTTCAATAGAACAAAATGGAACCTAGAAGCTGTCGAACGCCTTTTTCGAGAGACAAATCAGTCTCTCTTCGACACGACCAATCGACAGGTCAACCAATGGTCGTGCGAAAGGACCATTATCCGCGACGGGAATGCCTCGGAGCGATGGAAGCGAACGACGGCGCGGATGTCTCCGAACGGGCTCGAGAGTTTGCGGCCGACCGCGAGAACGGGGCGGCCGCGCTCGAGGCCGCCCTCGCGGCCGACGCCGACGGCGAGCCCTGGTCGTTCGACGACGTCGCGCTCGATTCGGGCACGTTCGGCGAGCTGGTTTCCCGGGGCATCGTCACCAAGGTCGACGGCGAGTACCGGCTCGCGGACCCGGCCGCCGTCCGACGCGCGCTCGAGGGCGACGATCCGGATTCGGAAGAGTCGACTCGAGACGAGGGAGGAGTGCTTGCGGGAGTCGACGTTCCCGGTGCGGAGCAGGGAGTCGACACCGTCCGCGCCGCGCTGGTCGCGCTGGTTTCGATTCGGACGCTCGTGATCGGCCTCGCGCTCGCGTTCGTCGGGGCCGTGCGAACCGTGCTCATCTACGGCGACGTCCACCGGGACGGGGTCGTCGTCCTGCCCGGCAACGATCCCTATCGGTACCGGTACTGGCTCGAGAAACTCGTCACGAGCGACCTGCAGCCGTGGAACCCGGGGGATCTCGGCGCGATGCCGAGCGAGGTCGCGGGCAACGACGTGTTCTACTACTGGCTCGCGTGGCTCGCCTCGGCGCTGCTGGGGAACTCCGTCGAGGCGGTGTCGACGGTCCTCACGTGGTATCCGGTCGTCGCGGCGATGCTCACCGCGCTCGCCGTCTATGCGCTCACGATGCGGTTGACCGGCGACTTCCGCATGGGGATCGCGTCGATACTCATGCTCGCGCTGATCCCGATCCACACGACCTACACCGCGCTCGGCTTCGGCGATCACCACGCGCTGGATTACCTCCTGTTGACCCTCGTCGCCGGGAGCCTCGTCCTGGTCGTGGATCGCGATCCCGAGGTCCGAATCGGTGGGGGCGTGCTTTCGTCGCGTTGGGTCGGCGTGATCGGGCTCGGGCTCTCGCTGGCGGCGCAGAACGCCGCCTGGCGCGGTGGGCCGCTCTGGCTGGCCGCCGTTGGTTTCTACGTTTTCGTCCAAACGATCGCGGACGTTGCGAACGATCGGTCGCCCCTCGAGTTCGGGATTCCCGTGCTCTCGGCGGTCGGGATTACGGCCGCAGTGACGCTCGTCTTCTGGGGCTGGTTCGGCTGGCTCGAGGAGTACCGTGCCGTCGCGCCCGTGTTGCTGTTCGTCGGTAGCGCGGTCGTGCTCGCCGGTGGGGAAGGTGCTCGGCGGGTGGACGTGTCGACTCGAGGTGTCATCGCTGGCGAAGTAGGTCTGTCCGCAGCCGTTGCGGTGATTGCTTGGGTTGCCGTACCTGCTGTCTCAAAGTACGTGACTCGACTGATAGACTATTTTCAGCGATTCGGTTCGTCGGGGATCACCGAAACGGCCTCGCTGTTCTCGGCCGACTTCAACGTGATCCTCGGCCCGATAATGTACCTCGGTGGGGCGTTCGTCCTCGCACTGCCGGTCATCGGGTGGGCGACGTGGACCGCCTTTCGGTCTGATCGGCGTGGCTGGGGCGTCGTCGCGACGCTGAGCTGGTTTCTGCTCGTCTGGACGGCGATCCAGCTACGGTTCGCGGCCGAGTTCGCTCCCTTCGTCGCACTGTTCGCCGGGATCGGCTTCGTCGCTCTCCTGTCGTGGGTCGACCTGGCGGCACCAACGACCGTCTTTGCCGGCGAAAGCGACGGACAATCGCCGTCTGGCGGCCGGAATACGGGACAGTCGATGTCCGACGGTGGGAAGGAAGACGAGTCGCTGTCGAACGGCGTTATTAGCCGATCGAACCTCCCCGACCCATCCAGAGCGGCGTTTATCATCCTCGGATTTCTGTTAATATCGAGTTTCAGCCTGATCTACGCCCCGAGTTACATGGGGGACGTGGTTTCTGATGAGTCGACCCACGAAACGGCGATGTGGCTCGAGGGCTACAGCGACGAGAACGGATACGAGTACCCGGAAAACTACGTCTTCAGTCCGTGGGGCGAGAACCTCCAATACAACTACTTCGTCAGCGGAGAGTCAGCGTCATACGGCTACGCACAGTCGAACTACGAGGATTTCATCACGTCAAGCGATCCCGACAGCTGGTACGACGAGTTGCGATCAGAGGGACGGTTCGTCGTCACCCACGACATAGACGGGAACTATTCTGACTCGAGCACGCAGGCGATGCTCCACGATAGGCTCGGAAGCCGCGGAAACGGTACATCCGGTGCCGGTCACTATCGAGCATTGCACATCTCGGATGACCGTGACCGCGCGGCGTTCGAACTCGTCCCTGGTGCTCGGATGACCGGTGGCGGACCGGCGAATAAGACGGTTACGATCGAAACCCCAGTCGAAATCGACGGCGAGGAGTTCACATACGAGCGACAGGTCGAGACCAATCGCTACGGCGATTACGGCGTGACGGTTCCCTACGCCGACGATTACGAGACCGCGGGCGAGACGCGAACCGTCACGGCCGACGATGTCGAAAATGGTGCGAACCTCGGATCGGCTCGAGCCCACTGGACGTTCGACGAGGGCAGCGGTGAGACGGTCCGGGACCCGGTCGGCGGCGAGGAAGCGACGGTCGACGGTGCCGAGTGGGTCGACGGCGTCAACGGCTCCGCGTTGCAGTTCGACGGGAACGGATCGACTGTCGTCCAGAACGATCGGACACAGGGAGTTGCTAACGGCTCGTTCTCTGTGTCGTTCTGGGTGAAAGGGGATCTCGAGGCAAGTGGTGCGGACTACCCGACGGTTCTTCGGCGAGGCGGGGAGGGTGGGTACGGATTCTGGGCACGGTCTGGATCCGGAGACTTCGGCGTTCGAGTCGACGATGCTGATGGCACCAATATACGTGCGTTTGGAATTCAAAACACGACATTCGAAGATTGGACGCTCATTACGGCAGTCATCGATCGGGACCGAGACGAAGTTCGTCTCTATCGAAACGAGGAACTCATGGCGACTCGTGATGCAAGCGACCTCGGGTCAGTCGGAGAGCAAAGGGCGTTATCTATCGGTGGGCAACCAAGTGGGAACTTCGCGACTGCGTCCGTTGACAGCGTGCGAATTTATTCGGAGGCGCTCAACAGAGAGACCGTTCGGCAACTACATGAGGAAAACAATACTAACGAACCTATTTAGGACCGTTCACGTCTAATTCTTAGTATGGCTTTTCACCGTATCTGCTTACTTGGTTGTATTTTATAGAAATTTATAACAATACGTGGGCACGGTAGCTGCCTACCGTGACGACATCTCGTCAACCGGCGGCCGTTCGTGACTCGGTTATATTTTCATCCCACAATTTATCGGGTGTAGAACCAGTTCTCGTCTATCTCTATGTTGCTAATCTATGACTTTGCTTGACCGTGGTGAATCGCCAGACGAAGCTTGATTTCATCGTTTCACTGCCCGCTTGATGTTGTAAACGGTACACATCAAGACGAACTCTCGAAATTCACCGTACCAAGTTCGCGCACGCACGGCGTCGCCGAGCGTGCGCTTGATCGTCAATACGAACGGCCCTGTCACTTTCTCCCGTCCATAGAAGGAAGACCAAGAAAAACGACGGTTGGCGCCTCCAACTCAGCCCAGTTGTCGCATCTGATATCTGTCTTGCTGGTTTCCCAAAGGCTGAAACTACCAGATGTCCACTACTGTATCAATGCCAACCATAAGCGTCGTCTTGCCGACCTACAATAGGTCAGAGATCTTACCGAGAGCTATAGAGAGCGTTCTCCAGCAGACGATTAATGACTTTGAATTGATCGTCGTTGATGACGCGTCGACAGATGATACTGAACGAGTCGTGGCTAGGTACGATGACTGCCGGATTTCTCTACTATCCCACGATGACAACAGAGGTGGAAGTGCAGCGAGGAATACGGGTGTTAACATTGCGACTGGAGATTACATCGCGTTCTTAGATTCGGACGATGAGTGGGTACCGAACAAGCTCGAAGCACAATTGAACGAGCTCCGTTCGCGCTCATCCGATTGGATTGCTACTTACTGTGATTATACAGTAAGTGATCATCGGCAGACAAACCGGATACAGCGATGCTTGTCCGAATTGTTATTTACCAATGATGGGTTTGGGCCTCCCAGAGAGGGCGGTGAAGAATTGATACCGTACATCCTGATGATGAGTTTCGCTCTGGGTGGAGCTTCAAATTTATTTGTTAGAGTTGATGCCGTCCGTGAGGTTAGAGGATTTGACGAAGATTTTCAACGCCATCAGGACTATGAATTTCTCATTCGACTGCTAAAACGAGGACAATTATCATATCTCGATGAGGAGCTTACGATAAAGCATGAGTACGACTCACCGACCGCAGAGAAAGTGGCACTGGGGAAAAAGAAGTTCTTCGAAAAATTCCGGGATGATATTGATCAAGCCGAGCAAAACGGATATGACGTGTATGAGGCACATATGCGGCAACTAATGAGATTATACTGTGGCGAGGCGAAGTTCTCCCGTACATATGAATATTATAAAAAGTGTGATGGGCTAGAACCCAGGGTTTACGCCCAACTTTGCTGGGCTTCGGCTATGGGTATAGCTAGAAAGATTGCATCATAGTGACTCCTGTATTTGATGCCGACTCAATCCTGCAGAACCCCTCAATCTGAGTCCCCGCTAAATTGAGCAGTAGCGATTCACCAAGTCTAATGTTTCTAGGAGCATCAGTTGACCCAAACGCATACCGGTTAGATTATTACCACTGTGTTATATGACCACTATAGGCCAGTATTCAGCGATGAGGACATGAAACAGAAACCAGATCGCCGAATTTTGATTCGGTCCGCTCGTTCGCTTCACCAGTTACCGTCCGGCGGCGCGGGGAGGCTGATGTGTAACATCGGGAGAGCCTTGAGCGACTCTAGATGGGCGGTCGATATCATCTGCCCGAGCCCTCCAGAAAAGACCTCCAAAAGAGATACGTATGGAACGTTCCACGAGTTTCCTTACCAGAACCCGGAAACTTCAGTTGGTCGTCTAACTGGATCTATAAGGGGCGTGAGAAAATTCCGGGAAGTGCTCGGGGGGAGGGAGCCAGATATAATCCTCGACGACATTTCCCACATCCCGTACTATCCCGCCCATTTCTTGTCTAGCGACTCGACGAACGCGATTTTCATGCACACTGCCTTCTTCAACGAAGCGTGGACGTTCAACGGTCCAATCAAGGGGACTGTCGTGAATCTGATTGACCGATTTCTCCCGTACATGAACAGTCCAGCGGTGGTCTGCGCCAGTGAGAGCACGAAGACGCGAATGACGACCAATACGAGAATCGATGATGGATACGTTCTGAACCCCTGCATCGATATCTCGGAATTCCAGTATACTTTCGACCCGGATTCGAAACGGATTCTCTACCTAGGTAGAATTACACCGAGGAAGAACGTACGGTGCCTAATCGAAGCCTGGGCTGACGTTGGAGTGAAGTACGACGACTACACACTCTCAATCGCCGGTACGGGAAACCGCGAAGAGTCGATCCGGCAACTGGTGGACGAGCGAGACATCGAGAATGTCGAATTTCACGGCTATGTTGACGAGGACGAAAAACAACGCTTGTATCGTGACTCGCTCCTGTTCGTCGTCCCCTCGCTCATGGAAGGCTACATGACGACCGGGCTTGAGGCCTTAGCTTCAGGAACCCCTGTAGTTGGTTCTGACACGTATGGGATCAGGGACTACGTCACGGATGGCTCGAATGGATTTTTGTTCGAACCCGATAGTGCGAAGCAATTAGCGAACGTCTTAGATGGCGCGCTATCTAACCCGGAGACACTTCGACCTCTCGCCGAGAACGGTCGGGAAGTAGCGGAGGCTCATACGTTCGAGAGCTTCAAAGACGAGGCGAATGCTGTTTTCTCGGCGCTCGCTGACTCATATGTAGCCTAAATCTTCCAACCGCTCCTGCGTTGACTCGTCGACTTCGTTGTCGTCGTTCGCCTCTATCTGGGTGAAGGACTGCTCCCAAGTGTCGAGATCATCACTCATCTCTGCGGTGACATCCGGGTGTTCGGCGGACACATTGTGTCGTTCGTGCGGGTCGTCAGCAACGTTGAACAGCTCTGTGGAACCATCCGACCCGCGAATAAATTTGAACGTCTGGGTACGTATCGCCTGCAGTGACCGGTCATACGTGTCCATCACGTTGTCCGGGTCGCCAACTCGTTGCTCGATGGATTCACGCGAGGGCTGTGGAGCGACGTATTCGGCAATCACTGACTCTCGCTCGCCGTCGAAGATCTCGGTTGCCTGCGTCTGCTCGTGGAACGCCGGACTCTCGATGTTCAGCTCTGAGAGGAGCGTGGGGGCTATGTCCGTAAGTTGCACCAGATCTTCGTTGACTCCGCGGCCGGTGAACGGACCGCCGTGAGCGACCAGCGGAACGTGCAACAGTGAGTCGTAGAGACAATACTGATGGTCCATCAGCTCGTGGTCGCCGATGTTCTCCCCGTGGTCGCCGAGTATCAAGAGGACTGTATCGTCCCACTCCCCCTCTGATTTGAGGTGGTCGACTAACTCCCCGATCTTGGCGTCGGTGTACGCGATTTCCGCCGCGTACAGACACTCCAGGATATCGAACTCTGACTCTGTGAGCGACAGTTGGCCAGTGACGTACTTCCACGCGTTCTGCGGCACGTCCATGGCTTCCTCGTAACTGATGTCGTCGGGGAGGAAGCGCTCTGCTACCTCACGCGGTGGCGAGTAATCCAGATGGGGCTCGAGATAATTTATGAACATGAAGAATGGGTCGTCGTTGCGACGAGACGTTATCCAATCCGTGACCCATTCGTTCGTCCGCCGTGCACCATCGTCGTTGGACTCGCCGAACCGCAGCTTGGCGTATATCGCATTTACGAGGTTTTTCCCGATGTTCCCGTTGAACACTTCTTTCGCGACCGCTCGCCACATGTCCCGCCCTTCATTCATCAAGCCGGCTTTCCCCAAGTCGGTTTCAGACTGGACGTATTGCCAACCTTTGTAGAAGTCGTCAAATCCGCGGCCGAACCCGAAGGACTCGCTGATCCAGGCGTTGTTCGAGGCGGCGACTGTATCGTATCCTGCCGAAGAGAATGCCTCCGCGATCGTCGCACTGTCCGCACTGTCTTCCGGGAGATGCTTCGATTCAGCGTGAGCGCCGTGCTTGGATGGATACTGGCCCGTAAAAAGCGAACCGTGAGAAGGTAATGTCCAAGGAGCAGCGCTAAATGCGTTTGTGAACTTCGTGCCGGACTCCGCGAGACTATTGATCTCCGGTGCGACTTCCACTCCGTTTTTCTCCCCGTTAACAAAGTCGTATCTCGCGGTGTCCATCACAAGTAGAATCACATTATGTCGCTGACTCATTTTCGAGAACTGTTTGACGACGACAGATAATAAGTTTACGCACTCCGAGAGGAATTGGCGATATCTCAGAAAACGCTTTGATACACGTCGCTGACCTCTCGCGTCCGCTGCTCCCACGTCAGGTTGTTGACGACGTACTCGCGCGCGTTCCTGGCGAGCTCCGCCCGTAATGTTTCGTCATCGAACAACTCGACGATCGCCGCTTTAATCTTGTCAGACCGGCCAGGTTCCAGTAGGACCCCCGTTTCGCGGTCAGTGACGACTTCGGGTACACCTGCAATGGCTGTGACAACAGGTGGAACTCCGGATGCCATCGCTTCGAGCATCGTGAGCGGGAGGCCTTCTGAATACGACGGCCGGCAAAACACGCTCGCGCGGTTGTACATGTCGGAAATGTCCGGTACGTAGTCGTAGACAGTTACTGAGTGCGAAAGCCCGGTTACCCGAATCGACTCGTATACCTCCGCTTCGAGGGGGCCGTTTCCGACGATATGGACTTCCGCGTCCGGATGTGCTTCTAATACCCCCGGGAGTGCGCTTAGCAAGTCTTGGATGCCGTTGTTGCGGACGAGGCGGCCGATGTACAGCAGCGTCTTCTCCTTGGCGGGAATCGGGGAGAATTCCTCGACGTCGACGGCGTTCCGAATCACTGCGGTTCGTTTCGCGCTGAGAGAGCGTGCGATCGACTCGGCGGCCGAACTCACGCAGATCACTTGGTCGCTCCGCGAGATGACGAATCGGCTCACCGTCTGCTCGAAGGTCCGCGCGGCGGCACCCCCAACTCCGGAGATCATCCCAATATCGCCGAGGTGGAGTGTCGTCACCAGCTTATACTCCGCGCGAAGTGAGTAGAGGGCGGCCAGCGCCGAGGTGTAGAAGAAACGGTTGTGCGCGTGTACGACGTCTGGCTGAAACGCTTGCAAGACGTGTCTGAACTCCCGCAGCGCCGACAGGGAGAACATGCTCTGCAGGCCAACCGTGTCGGTGAGGTCAATCGCCGAAGCCGTATAGAACGAGACATCAGGATTGTTCTGTAAGTCGAACTCACGAGTTCCATCATTCAGCGTGAAAATCCCCACCTCGTACCCTTCCTCGACGAGATGCAGGGCAAGCTTCTGTACTACTTGCTCGACGCCACCGTCGCTCGGTGGAAGGTAATCCGAGCAGAGGAGAATCCGCATCTTAGAGTGTTGCGCCATGCAGCTACATACCTCTTGGTGTTCAAAAGAGTATCTTCTCGTGACATGGAGGTACTTCGAGTGGCGGCGGCCGAGCAACCGCTCTCGGGTGGAAACCGAAAGTGGCCGACAGCTCGCGGAGCGAAAGAGTTTGATTGAGATCATGTGGCTGAGGAGGCGCTTGAAGCGTACACGGCCGCAATCACTGCGAAGTGGTGACTCAAACTAGTGCTGCGTACTGAGCGGATCATCCTCAGCAGAACAGTTAGTGACGAAGTTGAAAGGGTGGATAGATGAGAATTTCTCGCCCTAGCTAGGGGAATCCGTCACGCGCCGTGACGACGTGGCATGAGGTCTGGCGAGACTAATTTCCGCTTTTAATCTTATATCATCATTCAACATATCGCTAAGGGTTTCGTAGTAGTTTTTATAGTACAGGGTCTTTCTCATTCTAACGTCTTTTTAGGGTCTAATCCAGTTGGGGAGTGGCTGGCGTCACTCGGAGTTCGACGAATCCGTATTTCGAGTGACTTCCAACACGAAGAATACCCCCTCTTTGCGGTCTCGACTGGCCGATCACCCTCGTATGTCACAACCTGTCCGTGGTCTATCGTTTGAAGCGTGTACTCCTTACGTTGCTCTAGTACCTGCTCTTGGCGTTCTCGGAGTTCGGCGCGATCCGCCTGCCACCACCACGGGACAGCCTGGTCGTGAGCGTCCGGATATTCCGATTTAAGGACAAACGGTGTCACGAGTTCGAGGTGGAACTCCTTGCTGGTCCGAAGACGTGAGTAGTCGAGTGCGTCGAGGTCAACGATCTGCGTGTTTTTCAGTTGGATGACGCCGTAGCCGTAGTTGCGCTTCCCGCCGAACTGGAGGCCATCAAGCACGTGCTCGTCGAGCGGGAGGATATCGTCGCGGTCGGAGTGCAGGTAGGCATTGAGGCGCCATTTGGTCGTCTGCTGCTGTTTTCGTGCGCCATTGGGCCTGCCTATGATCGTTTCGTGGGCGAGCGTACCCGCTTTGGACGCGGATGACGTGTGTGTTGAGCGCATCCCGCGACCGGGAGTCTAGGAGCCACGTGTGGGCTGCCTGTCAGTGGACGAAGAGGTTAGCGTAGGATTCGACTTCGGGAAGGCCACTGCCGAGGTATGGCTGGAAGCCGGTCTGGGTGTGCTCCTCGGAGAACGTCCCGCACTGACCGGGGACGAAGACGCCGTGACTCGCGTAGAGGTGGTGGTGGCTGTCATGGGGAAGGTGCTGGCCGAGCGCGTGCAGGATGGTGTTCCCACTCACGTAGTAGGGGTGGCCGATGTAGTCCATGGTGAGTTCCCAGTGGTCCTGCTGAATTTGCGTCATGGTTATATTTTCACATTATTTTTTCAGTAGGGCTCGATGTGTCTGTCGGCCCAATTCGTGAAGTCCTCAAGGTACTGGAGTGCCGTCGACCAAGCGCGGATGCGGCGAAGATTGGCATCGAAGATTATGTCGAGTTTGCTGTGACTGGTACCAAGGGGATGTCTGGGGAGTTGGCTCCACGTTGATGCCCACGATCGTCGTGGTCGACGACCGAGGTGTGTGGCTGGCCGGTCCGCAACAGTGGCGTCGATTCGGAGTGCGAACTCTGCGCCCGCATAGACTGTCCGGCGGGGGACGATTGTCTCGGCGTCGTCAACGACCAATGAGAGGTCGGCAAAGGCGTGGCCGTCGAGGTAGTTGTCGAGAAGTGCCGCCACAAGCAGTGTGTGATACTTCAGGCTCGTGTACGGGAAGGAGATGGCTTCGTTGAATAGCGCGGCAACGTCACTTGCCAGCCACATTTGGTGCATGGCTTCAGAATCGGTCTCACCGAGGAGCTCGCGCACAGCACTCTTAACTCCGTTCTGTCTACGTTAGTGGTGGAACTGACTTTCGCCATCGACGAGCGAGAGACGATACGGTGACGTGTGGTTGGCCATGGTCTGTGTCAGCTCACCACAGGGACGGCTGAGTGCCGAGGCGTCGCCGTCTGCAGTTGAGGTCACGCTCGTAGACGGTAGCTTTCCTGAAGTTCGCGCTGGCCTCGCCAGGGTGACAGGCTGTGTGCCCGTGTTGCTGGACAACCTTCTCTATCCCATGGCGCAACCAGCCCGAAAGCGGATACGCTGGGATAATGCCGCCGATCTGGTTCTGCGGATCATCAGCGTCATAGTTGCCGTTGGAGGCGTGGTGACGATCGGTCAGGATTAAGTCCCCCACGACCAGCAGGTCACACTCGAGACGGACATAGACGTTTGTGAGGTCGGTCACCGGTGGTTCGTCGGTCATGGCGCGCACCCTTCAGTCGGTGGGCTGAACGTTCGCATCTTTAATTCAACGAGACACAGACGATGCGTCCGCGCCGTCGGTAGCGTGATCGATCCAAGACGGCCTCCGACCAGCACCTCCGTCGCGCCGAGCGTCGGCGAGCGGATCCTGGCAGGTGCACACTCAAGGCAGTACAGACGGGAGACGACCCAGTCTGCGGCGTCGGCACAGCGGTATGCGTACGCGGAGACGATATCGACTTCGTGCAGCGCTTCGCCACAGCCGATGCAGACGGCGCCGTTGGCGCGCGGCCCAACGGGATGGCCAGTTAACACCGCTTCTGGGGTCGCGGTGACCATTGTCTCATTGTCGAGTGCCCCGTTCATCGTCGACTGGCGCCGACAGGCATCGTCACTGGGCATCGCTCCCCTCTTTCGGTTGGTGTACCGAGTCAAAGCACGCAAAACAGGGCAGTCGGTCCCCTCTCGGACCGTCACACCAGTCGTGCTCATTTCTTTCGTTAGTGCTATCTACTTTATGTCGTGGATTCGTAGTGGACATTGCTTCTGTCTCCTCAGAAGCGCGGTCCGGTGTATCAGCACCGGGCCACAGAGGTTCCGTAGCCGTTCCGCGCTTCTTACTCCTGTTTACGACGGCATCCACAATAAGTGCTATGCATTGCATAATGCAAAACATAATAGAATGATAGTGTAACAGACCGAATTATACTTCTAATGTGATGCCCTATGCAAGACATATTAATGCCGAACGAGGATTTCGAGCCGTCAGAGGATTGTGAGCGGGTATTGGAGGTGCTCAAAGAGAATCGAAAGACAGGGAAACCGTGGGGACGCGCAAATCCGCGCTACATAATCAATGAAACTGGCCTAGAGAAACCAAATGTCGAATACTACTTACGACGTTTGAACGATGCTGGTTGGATCCAAAAGATCGCTCGAGGTCTCTATGAATTCGTTGACGATCCCCGCAAAGACTAACACCGCATCTAAGCGAGCCACGCCACGGCAAGCGGTCCCTAGGACAGATCAGCGTGTCCCCCGTACTGGTTCAGCCATGAGGTCCCCCGCCAGCTGGCCCGTGATCCACACTTAGAGGGCAACGATCAGATGTATCATGGGTATAGAGCCGCGCGCAACTTCGCAGTCCAAATTTTGCGCTCGGCGGTAGTGCGGCTCCCCCCTCGATAGCGGAGCAGGCTGGAACAACCGCCTCCTCTGGTCACTCGAGGGGACTCGTCTCAGGAAGGCTTATACTGCTCCCGCGGGGAGCAAATCACTTGGGGAGAGATCGAATGCTCGAGAACGAGCCAATCGGGAGCGACCGTGCGTGGGAGATCTACTGTAATCGGGAGATCATCAGCCCGGGATACGCCGCCGAACTCGCTCACCGACGACGACTCTGTCGAGAGTGGGCTACTGCCGGCGCGCCGCTCCGGTAACCGGTGGCACGGTCTGCCGGCCGTGGACATCCAACTGGCCTCACTTGTAGCACCGCCACCAGCCAGAGGGAAGCGATCGCCGAGCACGAGCCACGGACCACGCGAGTGCGAGAAGCCGCTCGGAGTCGTCTGCGGGCGTCAGACCATGCTAGGTTCCGTCACCGCTGCCCCGACCAGTGCACTCTGTCGCCGCCACGGTCGCGACGCAGTCATGCGGTTCGATGACGATTTTGAGGGGATCGTGCGGTGCATCGATCCGACATCGGTCTGCGTCGGGACTGCAGCGTCGCGAACGCTTGCCTGCCGGGTGTCGCGATTCAGTCCCCCCGTCGATTTAGCGGCCAGCGGCAATGGCTGTGCGGGCTGGCACCCAGTGACCCGCGGACGGACCTTCCCTGTCCGTCGCCAGGTCCCACGGTGCAACCGATCGTGCCTGCCTCGAGGCCGCGTCACTCACTGCGTGTGGCAGCGTCACCGTCGCCCAGCTCGCGGTTGGTCCGACACGCCGGACAGCCGTCGACGGCGCCCTCGACGCCGAACACGCGAACGAAGTCCCGCGTCACGAACTCGCCACAGTCGCGACAGGTTGGCATATAATAGTATATTCCGAGACCACGCCATAATCCTGGTGATCACCGCGGGCCGTGGGCCGGCCGGCGTGGGCGCCGTCGCAGCCCCGATCCCCACAGCGAACTGCTCAGGCCGGTGGCGCGCCACGACACCCACGTTCACCCGACACAGCGGTCGATCCACACCGCAGTTCCATCGCGGCAGCCGAGTGACCCAAGCGGGCAGCGCGACCGCCGCGCCGGCAGGGCACTGCTGCTCTGCTGTGGAGCGGGGGCTGGTCGAGTTCGGCATGCATCCCGACGGTATCGTCCGGAGACGGCCGCTGTGTAGTGAGAGCAGGGAACTCTGTACGACGGCAAGGCGGATCGCCGTCCGGTGCACCAGCGTTCACCGTCGCCAAGTTTCGGGTATCGGGCCGGCGGCGCCGTCGCCCACTGAGGTCGGCAATGCGAGCGACTACCGCCACCGGGGCGAGCACACCGTGGGGCGGGACAAGCGCCCGTCCCAGAGGGACCGACGGTCACGAGCCCCGAAGCGTCACTCGTTCTGTGCTCGACCACCGCTCGCTCACGACGTGGTGGTTAGCGTGCCTCCTCTGGCTCGACCGTTGCGAGTACGCCTTCCCACATGGTGGTCAGCTGGTCGAGTTGCTCGTCCACGAGCCGGTCCATATCGGGCAGCTCCGAGTGAGCCCGGTCCTCGCCGTCTACCATCAACTTCTCACTGAGCCACATCGGAGTCGTGGACTCCCACGGCGACTCGGCGAGGTAGTCCTCGACGACCGCAAGGACTGACGATCCGTCCGGATGGCCGGCGAGCCACGTCTCGAGGGTGATCGCGAGAACCTCCTCGGCGAATCGACGGTACACGTGATAGGTGGTATACAGCCGGACGAACAACATCCGGAGCGTTTCGGTTCGCTCAATCGCCTGCTCGAGTCGCTCGTCCGAGATGGGGGCGTCGCGCTCCTCTCGGACGGGATCACGCTGGAGCTCGGACCAGTAGACCGTTTCGAGGCGTCGATAGTGCAGATACGTCGTATGAAGCTCATAGATCGCATGGGTAGCGAACTGCTTGACGAAGACGGTCCCCAGCACGAAGCGAAGATCGGTGTGCCACCGGTCCGGCCGTGGACACGTCTCGACGAGGCGCTCGCATCGGTGATCGTTTCCCTCAGCCGCTGCTGCCACGAACAGTGAGAGCCGCTCGTCGGCCGACAGGTCCGGGAGGAGGTCGTCGCTTAACCTCTCCAACTCGCGTTCGAGCGTTCGCTTGCTCATGAGTCCTCCCGGCGACGGTCGGCGGCTTCGAGTAGATCGGCCGTTTCCCGGAGCTCGTCGAGGTCCTCGTCTTTCAGCAGCTTGCGGTACTGGCCAGTGAGATAACCCAGCGCACGGATCCACTTGATCAGGAGTTCCTGCTCGTCGGCGGACGTCGCCTCGAAGTCATCGATCCGTTCATGGGTGGCCTCGATGGTCTCGGCGAGGAGCGCAAGGACCTCCTCGCGTTCGGTTCGATCAGTAGAAGAATTTGTAGATACCATAGTGTGACAGGAAAACCACCGCTGCCGAGCAGCCCGTACACGTCATCAGTGGGCAACAGCACGCGACCAGTGGGTTCGGAGTCATGGTGGCTTCCGTATGGGGGTTAGTCGTTCACACGCTTAAATTGCCGCATCCAAAAGGGCTGGCCACCAGTCTCGCGCCCGGGTGCAGTAAAAACAGCGAAATTATGGCCTGTAGCGACAGATAATGGGCCTCGACCGAAAACATCCCCGACTTAACTATCGAGCAGGGAGTCGAGATACGTCGATTCGGTGGCGTACGGCTCGATCGCGGCGCGGACCCACTGC
>Ga0075133_100198_pt1 | contig 21557 bp, 20 predicted proteins | sample AntRauMetaRauer1_FD_69802 | JGI IMG/M metagenome (GOLD analysis project Ga0075133, IMG submission 69802) | Saline lake microbial communities from Rauer Lake, Antarctica, in enrichment culture - Antartic Rauer Lake 1 Metagenome Rauer1 | ecosystem: Environmental > Aquatic > Non-marine Saline and...
CAACCGAGCCCACCGCTGTGGTGACTGCGATACGTACGCGCGACTAAGCCGCGGCTCCGCTGCTGGCGTCGACGTTGGAATTCCGGACCCAGAAACATCGCCTGGCCGTCACGGAGGTGAGGGCGATGTGTAGCTGGTTCGTTCCGGCGAATCGGCTATACGATGTCGAGAGTCGGACACCCATCGCCCATCCGGCCCATCAAGCAACTGACGAGGACGTTCGGCGGGCGGCCTTCGATCGGGAGGTGACCGCGTATGTCGAGTGAACAGGCGACGCTGGTCGACTTTGCACCTGATCTCTCACCACTCACCGAGGCTGAACGCGAAGCCTACGTCGCTTGTCGAGAGAACGGTATCGGCGTTCGTGAATTCGCTCGCCGAACCGATCGCCGTCCGGGAACGATCGGGAACTTGCTCGCTCGAGCCGAGAACAGGCTCGGAACTGACGGTGGTCGGCAATGACGGACGAGCCGAGAGACGTAGTTGCCGAGTGTTTGAACTGTCACACGACGAGCTACCACCGGGTTGTTCAGAGCGAAGCGTTTGACGGGGCCGCCTACCGGTGTACAAGCTGTTCGGTGACGAAAGAAGGAGTTCAGCTTACGCTTCAGGCGACGGTGCTCACTCGCCTGTTCAGCCGAGATGAGGGCGGTCGATGATGAGCCGCCTCGTCGAATCTGTCGAGTGCGAACGATGCGGTGACCCCGTTGATGCGCTCCGTCGACTGTGTCCGGACTGTACGCGTGCCGTCCGTGACGCACGGGAGGGACCGTTATGAGCGTCGACACCGAGCGGGACACCCGCGACCTCGAGGCCGAACTAGCGAGTTCGGCAGCCGGTCGGTTCGGCGTTCCGGTGGACGCGGTCTGCGTGGGCTGTGGGCGGACGCGCGTCAAGCGCGCCACCCTCGAGGAGATGGATCAGCCATCACAGGCCGATCCGACCGCTCTCGAGGCGACGGACTGCACGTCGTTCAAGCACGTTTGCTATCCCTGCAAGGGCGCGACGTGGTGGAACCCCGTCGCAGTGCTCACTGGCTTGCTCGAGCGCGAGCAAGAGCGTGAGCGCGATCGAGGTGAGTAGCGGTGTCACAGGTCGAGACGACACCGCACGAGATCGAGGGGCGATGGAAGTGGCCCGATTGGGGTCGCGGGCCCTACGACGCGCTGTCGTCGGTGATGCTCGGCGACCCCTTCGAGGGGTACCTCGAGATCGACGGCGAGCCCTGGCACCTGGAGGTGCGCTACAGCAAGTCCGGGTTCGCTCCCCGACTGTCGGACGGGATCAACGCCGAACGGCTCTACGAGTGGGATATCGTGGGCCGTGGGCGCGGCGAGCGGAAAGCCTCGTACAATATCGGCCCGCGGTTCCCGAACATGCGTCACTGGGAAAGCGGCGAGAAGTTGCAGCTCCCGTGGGAAAATCAGGTTGGCGAGGTCGACGGCGTCGACGTCGAGTTCCACACGAGTAACATCGAGCCCGACCGCGGCCTCGAGCTATTGCCGGAGTTCTTCGGAGCGGTGTTCGACCACGCTAACGAGCGGATTCATTCTGACTACTTCCGAGCCGAACCGCACGAAGCGAGCCGAATGTGGGCGTACGAGCGGTACGTGCGAATCCGTCGCGAGTGGGCGGAAAAGCTGTCATCGGCCAGTGTGCTGCAGAAGGTCGCGCACTATCTCTCCGACCTCGAGGGCGTAAAGGCAGAACTCCATATCAACAACAAGGAAGCGATCAACCACCAGAACCGGCTGTTTTTGGATCCAGCATCGGCCGGCAAACTGCTACCCGGCCACACCTACGGGCGGAAGTTCGAGATCTACCAGCTGAAGGATCCGGACGCGGTGTCGAAGAATCACCCGTCCTACCACCCGAAAGTGGAGGTATTGGTGAACAAGTCGATGAACGACAACGAGGCATGTGCCGATCGCCACGCGGTCACCGAGCAAATCGAGGAGACGCTGTTGAACGCGCTCCACTGGGAAGACATCCCGCTCGGTCCCGACGGAAACGGCGTGTACATCGCCGATGATCACTTCGACGCGGTGGCTCGAGAGAAGCCGGTCGAACTCTACGAAGACCCGACGCCGCGCCTCGAGGCGAAGTCGGACCACCTGTTGATGACGACGCTCCGGGACATGGGCAAGACGGCCCGCGACGTAACCGAGACGGTCGCGACCGACGGCGGTGCGACCATCGACGACCTTGCCGACGAGCTGGGGAAACACCCCGCGACGATCTACCGGGCGATCAACGACCTCGGCGAAGTCCTCGAGCTTGATCAGGGCGACATCTCGTTCCGGGCCCGAAAGTATCGCGAGGAACTGCGAGCGCTCGTCGAATCCGCCGAGTACGCGATCGAGAGCTACGCCGATCGGATGCAACACATCATGGGCTTAGCCGATCACGTCGCAGAGTCGTCGCCCTTCCAGGAGTGGCTCGCGAAGAACGGTGCCGACCTCGAGTTCGACGAGAACGGCGAGCCCCGACGGATGCGGATCGATACGATTCTCTCCCGGCTGAAGGCCGATAGCTTCGAGGACCTCGCCACGATCGCCAGCGAAGCCCTCGAGAAGTGGTCGAAGTCAGGGAACGATCCGACGGCGCTCCGTGGCATCGAGTTGACCTGGAAGACTCCCGGCGGCGGAACTGAGACCGGATTCGTCGGCGCTGTCGCCGATCGCTGAAGCGGCCTCCATAGTGGCAACGCTCTGGGTTCCGTTGTTTTCAGCAAGTATTCTTGAATAACATCCCTGCTTAGACAAATCTGGTTGTAGCCATCGGCTCGAGGGCGGGGTCGGCACCGCGATCGCACCGCAACGCCGGCGGGGTCGTTTCGCGCTTCGCGCGAAAGCCCCCTTGGCGGGTGTCGCCAAGGCGACAGCGCTAAAAAATTACAGCGCCCCACCCCTACCTCCGCACAGTAGAACTCCAGTTGAACCACATGAAACAGGGGTCTCTCTGGGGTGGAAGGACCTAAAAGCTTAATCGGAGATAGTATAGTGTGTATAAATGATGGAAATCTGGATTCTTGGATTCAGTATCATTCTGGTTGGGTTTCTGATTTCTTCTCTCCACGAATTAGCTCACTACCTTAGTGGACGATTATGGGTCACTGATATTGACTTGAGATTTTGCTATGGTATTTGGCCTTGTTCAGTGATATGGAACGATCCAGATGTTCCCAACCATGTTATCAGAGTCTCAGGTCTAGCACCTCTAGTAGTTCTTATCCCGGGTTATTTCTTAGTAACACATTGGGTCCTACCATTGCTGCGGATGGGGGGACTCAATAATTATTTCACTGCAGTATCATTAATTGGAATTTTAATAGCAGGCCTTCCTATAAGTCGTGCAGATCGTCTAGCGATTTTTTCGCCAGAAGAATGGCGCCAACGAGCTACAGCCAATAAAAATGAGGACCAATGACTATAACTGATGAATGAGTGTGATGTAGCTATCAATCCACTAATATCGGCATAAAGAATAGACTGTCAAGTGGCATGAATAATATCAAACAAATCCTGTCTGTGTACTATAAAACTAATCAACCAACTAATTATAACGAGATCATCAGTTTTATTATATGAAAATAAGAATGAGTCCGTGATGACAGTTGATTCCACACAGGCGCTTATAGCTCAATTCTCTGACTTCGTAGCGTCTAGGTCAATATCAAATAGTGAGTGGAAAATCATCACGAAGGAATTTGGAGTCTATAAGATTGCTACAGATACAGATAGATTCTTTAGGAGTTGGTATTTTGATGATGATGATAAAGCTCTTCGAACAGCAAACTTTCTAGAAAGTGTATATGAGGAGGATAGTAATTTAGCGATGTTACTTATCGACCGAGTCTACGACAAGGTTGGTGGAGCAGACGAAGAAGACCTCAAACAATATCCTGCGCTACGAACAATTGACGAAGGTCTTAATGCTGAATCGTTATCTCATTCTACTGTTCTGGACTCTTCTGACCAATTCCTCAATTTAACTAACGTTCCAGAATCATTCTATCCAGCACTGGTTGAGGAGATTAACTCTTGCTATCGGAGTGGAGCGTATAATGCTACTCTGATTTTATCTAGAAAGCTATTAGAAAACTCCCTAATAGATACTTTGCGGGCTAGGTTTGGTATTGAAGAAGGAATACATTTATTCTACAATAAAAATAAGCGCCAATTCATCCAATTCAGTACATTAATTGACAATCTAAAGAGTGAGATCGAATTTTTCAAACCCCTTTCTGATGCGGCTGACCAAGAATTAGCCGATAAATTGCATCAGATACGGTATCAATCAAATGCAGGAGCTCACTCTTTAGAGAAAGATATTACGAAGGAAGATGTAGATGAATATTCTGATATGATTGAACAGGCGGCTACTATTTTGTTTGATCTTCGGGAGAAGTCCCTCGACGAAGAGAATGTATCTCCTTCATCAACTGCTGAAGAAGATCAACCAGATCAACCAGAGCCTGTCGGAATGAATGAAGACTTATTCCAAGTACCTGACTCAGAGATATTATCAGAACATGCTGGAACAGCTAGCGAATTATTTCGGTTTTCGGGTGAAAATGATCTCCATATAAATGAAAGCGATCGCTATTCGCTTAAGCAAAAGGCAACAATATATTTCCTAGCTTATAGATATGCAGAGGAAACAGGGTTGATGGAATCCTCGGTTGTTAGTGTGAATGACTTAATTAGTGGGTATAATTTGGATATGGAGACGGCTTGGCAATTGATTAACGAAATTGATTGCTTGAAAGACGTGAATCGTGCAGATGGCGAATTCAAATTTGATGCTCAAAAGCTTCCAGAAACACTTCCAAAATTAGTATCTGAGTGAGGAATAGAGATCTTCCATCTCCCCCTGAAGTCAGATACTGCGAAGATCGCTTACCGGATATGAACACGAGGGCGATTCGGTTATGTTCATACTCTCCGGTTGTCGTTGAGCTGGGACCGACTACCGGACAGATCACACTGAGGTTATGCTACTCAATCATAACTGAACGATTAGTGAGTGACCGCAAAGATCTACGAATAGCAGCTTGTGTTCACGGTCATGCCCCTAAGGGGGCGGGGCAATTGCGCGGCGCGCAGAGCGCGCGCCGCGCTCGCGACAAGTCAGGCCGTCCGATTCAAGACGGCACAATGGTGCTGCTCCACCAGTAGGAAGAGATGAATCTTTGATAACGAGTGTTGCCGGGACCGCTTAGGAGGGAAGAAAGTAGGTATGACCGAGCGGTAAGTACAGGTGAGAGACAGAGTGACCGAGAATGGTCAGAATCCTATGATTACGAAGACGATAATATAGGAAATTATTCCAAAGAGAGCAACACCTCCCATCCAGACGGCGATTATGAGCGCTGCCTGTCTTCCGGTCATCTCCTCTCCTTCGAGGAGTTCACCAAATTGGGAAAGCATTCCATCAAGTGCCATAGGCGGACTTAGTTGGCGCTGCATAAAAGTTGACCAACTATCAAATCAGTAGCAATCAGTCAGTTCGCACATATAGTTATCACAGCGTTCAGCAAATTTCTCAGTGAATAGCAGATCGTGAAGTACCGTTTCGATTCAACTGCCTCGGGTTACAAGTTGACAGAATACAATCTCTGTGAGTACACACAAGATCCTGATTCTTGTGTGCATATCTCGAATCAGTCGATCATTTGTGACTATATTTTCCTTCCAACAATAGATAAATTCACCCTTTTAGGTGTGAAATAGTCTATTCAGTAAGTCCGGGAACTAGAATTCCAAGGATCGTGTGTACGGGTAAGCAAATCAGAATCGACGGAGACTATACATATCGTCAAGTCGCTTTCGTTTGAAGTCGAATTCGCGAAGGTAGGAAGTGAAGCCAATCACTCTTGAGGCATTATTTGACTAACATCTAATTCGCCATCCAGATATGAGACTCCATCCTCAGTGATCGCATAAACACCGTTTCCGAGATTCTTCACGAGACCATGAGGACAAAGATACTCTCTGCACCGTCTTCCAAGATATTCTGCGCCGAATTTAATTCGCTCATCGGTTTCCATTTTCGAGGGTGGGTGCGGTCCTTCCTCCTCGAGAAATTCCAAGATCCGGTCGTCCGCTCGCACCATCCAACCCGCATCCAATCTCATTACCCTCGATACGACTCAAACCTGCCTATAACCCACGAATACACCTCTTTTGGTTGTTATGAGCGTCCTAGAATCATGTTTGAGCAAACTATTAGTAGGTATGAACTAATGAATATTATATAGGGGCTGTGTAGAAAGGTCTCTCACAGACCAGAAAGCATCGATCCAGTGCTTCAGACACCGGATCCCTCAGCAGTTCCCGAAACCACCCTCCGAAACCCATGCCCGACAAAAATCCGCGAAACCGCGACCACCCCGCTCGAGCGACCGAACCACCCCAAAACTACCCCGCGCCCGACGGCCGCACCGCGTGGATCGAACTCACCGCCTTCCAGCGCGACTGTCTCGAGGCCGTCACCCGCCTCGAGCGAACCCATATCCCCGCTCGCGAACCCGCGATCATCGACGAACTCGAGCGCGCGTATCCCAACGTGACCCGCACCAGACTCGATCCGAACCTGCACGTGCTCGTGGGCCACGGCCTCCTCGAAAAGCGGCGACTCGAGGCCCATCGGTACGTGTACCCCCTCACTGACGACGGGCGCGCCCTCCTCATCCAGCGCGCCGAACGCCTCGCGGTCGCCTGCGAGATCGGCGCGCCCGATTCCGACGCGGTCGACTCGAGCGCTCGAGGGACGGGTGAGAACGGATGACCGGGACTCGAGCCGAGCCGTCCGTGCGGTGTCCGAACTGCGACGCGGCGCTCCCCGAACGCGACCCGCTGGTGGGCTGGTGGCTCTGTGACGACTGCGCGATCGCGGTCGGCGATGACGGCGAGCGAATATCGTGATCGCCACGCCCGCTCCGGAGACGGCACCGAGTCCGCTCGAGGACCGACCGGCGGAACCCGCCGATCGGCCCGAACTGACGCGCTATCATGCTCTCGAACACCGCCGCCGCCGGGTGATCTGCCAGTAGATATTAACGTAATCCGGAGAGTATCGTTCTATGAACAGACGAACGCTCCTGCAGGCGACGACCACCGTTCCGCTGGCCCTCGTGGCCGGGTGCACCTCGAGTTCCGACACCGATGACGCGGACGGAAACGGGGAGAACGACGCGGAGTCACAGGGCGATGTCGGGTTGACGATCGAAACCGGCGGTGTCGAACTGACGCTCGCCAACGTGGAACTCGCGCTCGAACTCGAGACCGACGACGGCGAGCGCCATGAGTCGAACGAGGGCGAAATGTGGGTGCTCGCGAACGTCGCAGTCGCGAACAGGAGCGAGGAAACGCAGGATCTCCCTCGCGCCGAGAATTTCAAACTCGTTACCGGAGGCGAACAGTACGACAGCGCCGTCCCCTCGAGTCTCGCGGCCCCCGTTTCGGGCGAGGGGTACGACGCTCCCACCGACGCTCGACAAGACGTCTCCGCGGGCGGATGGCTGGCGTTTTCGATCCCGGACGCGACCGAGTCCGCGACGCTGTCGTGGGCGGGAGCCGGCGACTCCGAAGCCGATGAAGACGAGGTAGCCAGGGACGAAGCGTCGTGGGACCTCTCGCTGGACCCCGCGGAGCTGCCCGATGTCGGATTCCTCGAGTTGAACCTCCCGGAGACGGTCGCCATCGGTGACGAAATCGCGGCCGAAGTCGTCCTGGAGAACGCCGGTGGCACCGAATACACGGTCGAAACCGCCCTCGAAGCCGAACGTCCCGGCGGATCGACCGACACCAAGTCGTTCGAGGTCACCGTCCCCGCCGAAGACACCGCGAGCGCACAACACTCATTCACTCCGCTGATGACGGGATCGTTCACCGTCACCCTCGGAGAATACAGCGTCTCGAAGTCGGTGGAAGTGACTCCCCTGACGGCCGCGTTCGGTGAGACGGTAGCCGTCGACGGGTTGCCACAGATCACGATCAGCGACCCCATCGTTACGGATTCGTTCGAGGCCGATTCGTACTACGGCACCGAGACCGTCCAGGCGGACGGGTCGTTCGTGTTTTTCGAATTCGAAGTGCAAAACACCAGTCGCAACCGGTTGTCGGCCCCTCGGTCGTCGGACCTGGATCTCTCCGCCAACGGATCGGTGTACGATACCGCCTCCCTCGACGTGGGTATCAGCGCGAGCTACGTCGATCCCATAGAGGGCGGGGAGTACGGCACGTACGGGACCATCGGCGCAGGGGAAACGGTAGCCGGCGTTCTCCGATTCGATGTCCCGAGTTCGACAGCCCCAGCCGATCTCGAGTTGCTCGGCGAGTGGTCGAACGGATACGCGAGTGCGGAAACGAGCATTCACTGGAGCCAATAGCCGCGACCGAGCCGTCCGAGTCCGGTTCCGTTCCCGGAATATCGGTTCCCGGGACATCTCGAATCGGACTCACGGCGCGTGCGGGGGCGTATCGATGGAGAAGCTATAGTAGCTACTGCAACGATTCACACTAATCGGACAGCTGTCGGTCGAGCAGGTGTGCAATGACGTGCAGTGGCTACTATATCTGCAGTAATCGAACCGGCCGATATCGCGATTGCGGCCTGACTTTCGAAGGAGAGCGCCGAATCAGTCGTCGCCGTCGGTTTTGATGATCGCGAACCAGAAGTCCTCGATCGACTGGACGAACTCGACGAACTCGTCGGTTTCCACCGGTTTTCGGATGTACTCGTCCGCCTCGAGGCCGTGCGATCGCACGATGTCTTCGCCCATCTTCGAACTCGTGAGGACGACGACGGGAATCTCGTTCAGTACCGGTTCATCCTTCAGTTCCGCGATGACCTCCATCCCGCTCTTGCCGGGGAGCTGGGGCTCGAGCAGGATGAGATCCGGCTGCGGGACATCCCCGTAGTCGCCGCGTTGATGAACGAAATCGAGCGCCGCCTCGCCGTCGGAGACCGTGTGAACGGCGTTCGCGATTTTCCCATCCTCGAAGTTCTCCTCGAAGAGCCGCACGTCGCCGTGATTCGGCTCGACCAATAAAATGTCGATCACCTCCCCCAGATCAGTTTCGTTAGTCTCGTCTGCCGAAGCCATACATAGGTATGGGACCGCACGGATAAAACTGCAACTCTCTGGCCCTAGTACTGCCAAGTAGTCGTTTCAGCGTCCCTCAGCGCTGCATCCCTTGTTCGGCGGGCAGGCCGCCCGTCGCCGACCGCGGGAACGCGGAACCGCTACTCGCGGCCGGCGGCACCCCTCACCCGCTCGACGACCAACTGCTCGAGGCGCTCGATTCGCTGCTCGGTGCTCGGATGTGTCCGAAACGGGCCCGGCGACGCGACCGCCGCCTCGCGCGGCAGAATATCCAGCGCGCTCGCCGACTTCGCCCAGGTGTGCTTGTCCTCGCTGGGCCGTGAGCGATCGTCAGAGAGCGCCTCGAGCGCGCTGGCGAGGTCGCTCGGCGCGCCCGTCAGTTCCGCGGCCCCCCTGTCGGCCGCGAACTCCCGACCGCGCGAGAGGATGGCGATCCCGAACTGACAGCACAGTCGCTGTCCCGTCGTGACGACCGTCAGGAGCGCCCACAGGACGAGCCGGGCCAGATATAGTAGCCACTGTACGTCATTGCACACCTGCTCGACCGACAGCTGTCCGATCAGTGTGAATCGTTGCAGTGGCTACTATAGGCGAGCGGCTGGGAGACCAGCAGTTTTCGAGACGGCGGATCGTCCAACCCCACGTGTTCGGCGACCAGCATCGGAACGAGCACGAGGTTCATGATGCGGCTGTCGCCGTTCGCGAGGTGACTTATCTCGTGTGCGAGCACCGTTTCCCGCTCCGTCGCCGAGAGCCGATTGATGAGCCCCGTGGTGACGATGACGGTCCCGCTCGAGCGGCCGCCGATGGCGTACGACCCCGGCTGAGGAGGCCGTCGCCGAACTCGGACAGCGCGCCCTCGAGATCGACGATCTCCAGTTACAGATCGACGAGACCGACGCCGAGGTAACGAGCGATGAGCTACCCGTCGTCGAAGGTGACGCGAGTCAGTTGCGGCAGGTCTTCCAGAACCTCCTCGATAACGCGCTGACGTATTACGCGGACGGTCCGCCACGGGTGGCTGTCACCGCCGAACGGAGTGGCGGAGCGTGGGAGATTTCGGTTCGTGACGAAGGGATCGGCATCGATCCCGACGAGCAGGATCGCGTGTTCACGGTCTTCGATCGACTCCACACCCACGAAGAATACGAGGGGACTGGAATCGGGCTGGCGCTGTGTCGACGGATCGTCGAACGCCACGGCGAGGCGATCTGGGTCGACGCCGAGTCCGACGAGGGAACGACGTTCTCGTTGACGCTTCCGGCAGTGACTGAACCGTGAACTGCCTCGGAGAGATTTAGTCGTCGGCGGTCGATCGCCGAACGCCGTCGGATTCCGGCGGGACGACACGTCGACGGAATATCAGCTGAACGAGGAGGAACCGATTCCACGGTCGTCGTCCGACCGGGTCCGGACTGACTGTCGATGCCCCGCTCGTTCGACGGCGTTACTCATCAGATTAGGTTACTTATCAGATACTGTATAGTGTCGGTGCTCTCAAATACGAAGCTCACGTTGCAGTGTATATGAGTCAAACGCGATCCGCGGACGACTCGTCAGTGCTGGTCGAACGAACGGCCGGATTGACGGCGGTACTCGGTGTGTTCATCATGGCATCGACGGTCGTCTTCACGATCACGGGCAACATGGGGATCCACAACGTCCTCGTGGGTGCGCTGACTGCACTTGTCGCCTCGGTACACGCGTACCGAACCGGCGAAAGCCGAACCCAGAGCATCGCCCTCGCCGCGGTCCTCGTGGTGCTCGGAATCTGGATCGCCGCGTCGCCGTTCGTTTTCGGAACCGAGCGAGAACTGGCGGTCGGAATCAACAGTCTCGGTGGCGCGATCATCGCGATTCTCTCGCTCGTTAGTGTGTACGGAAGCGTTCGAACGTCGGAGACGACCGCGACGACCGCCTGACTCGAGGGTACCATTTTTCGCGGCTGTCCGTTCCACCACGCACGAGTGACAACGAAGCTGCCAGCCGCGAGCGGATCAGCGTGGTCTTTCACCCAACGGAGTACGAGTATACGGCATCGAACCGAAAGCACGGTATCGAACTGAAAGCACAGTATCGAGCGCTCCGGTGAGTTCACTCGAGCGCGACGGAGGATATCCTCGAGCGTCGCGAGGAGACGCGACTGCACGATACCGTCCCGAATTTCTGCAACGGCCGATTCTCCGTCGGCTATCGTGGCCATGAAAGGTCCTGCACACCTGATCGCATGAGAGCGATGCAATCAGCGTATAAATCGGTCCAGTGGCTACGATAGCCGTCACACGATGGGCGTCATTCCGAACGGATCGTGTTAGAATTAGCCACATTCGGGCGGCTTTTCCCGCTTCCGGTCGTCCGGATAGCCATGACCGACAGCGACGTCCACGTGGCAGCGCTCTGTGGCAGTCTCCGCGACGAAAGTCACACTCGGACCGCGCTCGAAGCCACCCTCTTGGCCGCCAAACGGGCCGGCGCGACGACCGAGTTACTCGATCTCCAGGAGTACGACCTTCCGATCTTCAACGCTGACCGGGACCGCGAGGATGCAGGCGATGCCGAGGCGCTGGCGGCCCGGGTTCGCGACGCCGATACGATTATCCTCGGCTCGCCGATGTATCACGGATCGTACGCCTCGCCGCTGAAGACCGCGATCGACTACTGCGGGTTCGACGAGTTCGCGGACAAGACCGTCGGACTTCTCGCCGTCTCAGGTGGCGCGTTTCCCGTGACGGCCTTAGAGCACATGCGGTCGGTCTGCCGGGCGCTGAACGCGTGGGTGATCCCCCACGAGGCGGCGATTCCGAACGCGAGCGCCGCCTTCGAGGACGGCGAGTTCGTCGATCCGAAACTCGAGAAGCGAGTGACGACGCTGGGTCGGCGAGCGGTGCAGTATGCGGCGATCGAGCCGGATCCCGACTCCTTCGAGAGCGATCAGAACGTGGGTGCACAGGGGAAGTGAGCGGGATCCTCGCGTGAGCCACACGCGTCACACGGACTCCTGTCAGTCAGTTCCGGCGCACCCGCGGCCCGCCATGCGGTGGCCGGGACACAGTCACGACAGACCGTCTCAGGGGTCGAGAACCCGCTGGAATCGGTACTGGTGGGCGAGAAACGCGAAGAGTCCGAAGACGAGCACGCCGATGTGAAGCGCCTCGATCTTGAGAACGACCGTCGTGACGCCGAGCGAAACCGGTGGCGAGGTGAGGCTCCAGTCGGTAAACCAGCCGGTCGCGAGTAGCGTCGACGCCCCGACGGCCAGCAGGAGTCCCGGGACCACCGGCGTGAACGGCACGCGCGTGGACGCGTATCGCCTGAAAACGCGTTGCTCGAGGAGGAACTGCGCGGTGAGGATCCCAGCGAGGACGACGGTTGCGACGACGACGCCGGGGACGGCACCGATCAGTTCGGCCACGAGCAGCCAGACGAGCCACCCGGTCGTGAGCAGGACCGTCACGCCAAGTCGCCGCGGTTGCAGGAGGTCGCCGATATCGCTGACCGTCGCGCCGAAGACGCCCGCCCTGAGCAGCGACCCGCAGAAGAGCACCCCGAGCCCCGCGAGTGCGGTCGACGTGGTTCGCGAGTCGACGACGAGGACGAACCAGCTCCCGACCGCGAGCATTTCGACGGCCGCGGCCGAGAGCGCCGCAGTGACGCCCACCACGCGTCGCCGCGTCGATCGACCGAGAACCCCGGGCTGGCGGAAAACGCTCATATCCCGATCTGTTTCAAGCGAATCCCTTTCGTTATGGAAGGCGTTCCACACCTCTCTTCGCCCTCATCGTGCCGATGGTACCTTATAGCACGGGAAGCAGTCAGTTTATCGCTCGACGACGCGATCCGATCGGTGGGCGGAGACCTCGCGTCGCCCGTCGATCGAAGGCCCACTCGGCAGCCGTCCGCGTACGCACGACCGACACGCACTCGAGGCCCACCGGAAGCGGACGTAGGAACCGATTTCCCCACCGAAACCCCGCAGATATCGGATCTCCGGCCAGTTCAGTCCACCGTGAGCGAAGTACGAGTCGACAGCGACCGACCCCGATGGTCGGTGAGCAGTCGATCGCCACGTCGGTAAACAAGTAATTAAACAGTTTGTCTTTCGAAACCGGTCCCTGAAACGAGCGGGGCCGGTGGGTCCGACGACGGAAACGGTGAACAGAACTATGTACGGTGGTGTGGTCGAAGCGAATTATGCCCGAGATGGAACAACAAGACAAAACGTTGTCCGAGCTCATCGTCAAGGAAGCAATCAACAGAGGAATGGACTCGCCGATGCGGGAATCGATTCTCGAAGCTGTCGAAGAGTCTGAAGGATCGCGATCGGGCGGACGGCTACCGCTCGCGGGGGCCCTGTTCGGCCTCGGCGCGGCCGTGGGCTTTCTCGTGGGTCGTCAGTCACCGGAACTCGAGGAGTCACCGATCGATGACCTCGAGGAGCCTGAGATCATCGAGGACGTCATGGAGTCGACCGAAGCGACCGACGAGACGACGGCCGAGGTAAGCGAGGAATCGGACGCCAGTTCGACATCGCGACTCCCGCGACTCCTGCTCGCGGTGGGCGTACTCGCCGGGGCCGCGTTCCTCCGTCGTCGCCTCGCCTCGAGCGAAGAAGAGGAGTGGGAGCCGATCGAGGAGTTCGAGCCGGCGACGAGCGGCGATGCGGAAGAGGAGACCGAGTCGGAGCAGATGGAAGAGGCCGACGCCGAGGAGGCCGGCGAGGAAAGCGAGGAGTAGGGCAAGGAAAGCGAAACAAACGAGGCGCCGCAACCCCCTTTCGCAACCGAGTTCGTGGATTCGAACCGCCGCTCTCCGATCCAAACAGCGTCTCTCCGAGTCGAACGACGTCCCTCCGAGTCGGTCGGTGCTCTGCCGAGCCGACCGGTGGCTCGGACGAATTTTTTCGAATCTCTGTCGTCGCCCTGACGAAGGAGCTAAGGGACCGACGCAGACAGTATACGGTCAATGGAGACGACCCACCGCGTTTTCGCCGGTGATTCTCGCGATCTCTCGCACGTGGCCGACGAGTCGGTCGAACTCGTCGTCACGTCGCCGCCGTATCCGATGATCGAGATGTGGGACGACCTCTTTACCGGGCTCGATCCCGCGATCGGCGACGCGCTGGACGACGGCGACGGCCGGGCCGCCTTCGACGGGATGCACGACCAACTCGGGGCCGTCTGGGACGAACTCGAGCGGGTGCTCGTCGACGGCGGGATCGCCTGCATCAACGTGGGCGATGCGACCCGATCGGTCGACGGGAGCTTTCGGGTCTATCCGAACCACGCTCGCGTGCTCGCGGCGTTCGAGGAGCGAGGATTCGATCCGTTGCCGGACGTGCTCTGGCGCAAACCGGCGAACAGCGCGGCCAAGTTCATGGGCAGCGGGATGATCCCGCCGAACGCCTACGTGACGCTGGAACACGAGTACATCCTGGTTTTCCGAAAGGGAGACCAGCGCCGCGCGTTCGAGCCGGGAGCCGACCGGCGCTACGAGGCCGCGTTCTTCTGGGAGGAGCGCAACCGCTGGTTCTCGGACGTCTGGACCGAGGTCACGGGGGAGTTGCAGTCCCTCGAGGAGGCCGACGACGAACTCCGAGAGCGGTCGGCGGCCTACCCGCTGGAGATTCCCTACCGGCTGATCTGTATGTATTCCGCCTACGGCGACACCGTGCTCGACCCCTTCTGGGGCACCGGCACGACCACGCTCGCAGCGATGTGTGCCGGCCGAAACTCGCTCGGGTTCGAACTCGAGGACGCTTTCCTCGAGGTGTTCGACGACCGGATCGACGACGTGCCGGCGCTGTCGCGGTCGGTCGGCCGCACGCGTCTCGAGCGTCACCGGGCGTTCGTCGAGCGTCGCCGCGAGGACGGTCACGCGTTCGAGTACGAGGCGGACCACTACGAAACGCCGGTTATGACTGATATGGAACGGGGTATTCGACTCCGAGAAGCGCGCGCTATCGAGGACCGCGACGACGGCTACCTGGTCGAGCACGATCCGCTCGTCCTTGAGTGAGCCGCCGCTCGACGCCTGAACCGACGCGAGCTTTTTCCCTTCTCCGCCCTCAGCAGGGGTATGGTTCGAAGTCTCGAGGAGCCCGAGATGACGCCCATCCGCGCCCTTTCCGTCGGCTCGTCCGAGTGGATCCGGACAGCGACGGCGGGGCTCGCGGACGAAGCGGTGGCACTCGCGGAATCCGTTCCGAACGCGTCCGACCTCTCGGACGACCGGCTCGAGACGGTCGATTGCGTCCTGACCGACGATCGAGATGTCCTCGCGGCCGTTGACGGCTCGTGTCCGGTCGTCTATGCGGTCGATCCGGCCGCGAACGAGTCGATCGACCGCCTGCGGGACGAGGGTGCGACCGAAATCGTCGCCAAGACGACCATCCAGGAGCCGCCGTTGCTGACCCATCGGCTCCGGCGGACGGTGGAGTTCACAGCGATGGAGCGATCGGCCGACCACCGAGTAGAGTTGTATCGGACGTTGCTCGATCAGTCGTCGGATCTGTTGATCGTCCTCGACGAGGAGGGAGTGGTCACCGACGTGAGTCCGGCGGTCGAACGCGTCGGAGGGTTCACCGCGGACGAAATGTCCGGGACGAACATGCTCGACTACACCCACCCCGACGATACGCAGCGGGTCCGAGACGAGTTCGACACGGTTTGCGAGGGCGAGCTCGGGACCAGGCGAACCGTCGAGTACACCTGCAAACACGCGGACGGTCGCTGGTACGTCCACGAGGCCGTTCTCACGAACCGACTCGAGGACGACACCGTCGACGGCATCATCGCGTCGATACGGGACATCACGAAGTTCCACCGTATCGAACGAGAGTTGAGCGAGTCGTTCAAACGGGTCACCGACTCGTTCTACGCCCTCGACGCGGACTGGCGGTTTACCTACGTCAACGATCGCGCGCTCGAAGTACTCGATCTCGAGCGATCCGACCTGATCGGGCAGCCTATCCTCGATGTCTTCCCGAAGATAGCGGGGACCCCGTTTCAGGACGCCGCCATCGAGGCGATGGAAACGCAGGAGTCGCGGACGGTCGAAGCCTACTTGGAGCCCTACGACGCGTGGATCGAGGCCCGGATTTACCCATCGCCGTCCGGAATCTCCGTCTACTGGCGGGACGTGAGCGAGCGCGTCGAGCGCAAACGGGATCTCTCCGAGCGGACGGAGCGATTGCAGGCGCTGGTCGAGAACGTGCCCGTCGTGTTATTCGTCCTCGACGACGACGGGACCTTCACGCTCTCGGAAGGCCAGGGGCTCGCGAACCTCGGCTTCGAATCCGAGGAGGTTATCGGCCGATCGTTCTTCGACCTGCTCGAGGACTACCCCGCGGCCCGCGCCGACGTGAGGGACGCACTCGATGGGGTGGCAGTCAACACGCGGAGACGGCTCGGAGACCGAATTTTCGAGACGTCCCTCCGACCGATCGCGGACGACGGTACCGTCGATCGCGTCATCGGCGTCGCCAACGATATCACCGAACGGGTACAGTATCAGGAGGCGCTCAACGCGCTCCACGAGGCGACCAGCCACCTGTTGACGGTCGACTCGAAGGGGGAGGCGTGCGAGTACATCGTCGACATCGCGACCGACGTGCTCGACCTCGAAACCGTCGTCTACCGTTTCGACGAGGAAACGAACGAACTGCTACCGGCGGCGTACTCGCCAGCCATCAAGTCGACGTTCGGTTCGCCACACCCGCTCCAGCCCGACGCCGGCGATCCGTGGCAGGCGTTCGTCGCCGGCGAACCGACGGTCCACGACGACGGAGCGGCCCGGATCGTCCGCGATGAGGCGCCGGACGTTCGAAGCGGTCTCTCCGTTCCGCTCGGCGAACACGGGGTTCTCGTCGCACTGTCGACCGAACCCGACGCATACACTGACGAGACCGTCGAACTCGCCGAGCTGTTCGCGACGACGGCGGAAGCCGCCCTCGACCGGATCGGGCGGAGCCGCCGGCTCCGCGAACGCGAACGCGAACTCAAGAAACAGAACCGTCACCTCGAGCGGCTCAATGCCGCCAACGAGGTGCGTCAAGAGGTCGAACAGCTCCTTTTGATGGCAGACTCCCGGAGCGAGATCGAACGCGGGGTCCCCGAGTGTCTGGCCGAACTCGAGTCGTGTTCGCTGGCCTGGTTCGGCGAACCTGACCCGAGCGGGAACAGCCTCGAGCCGCGATACCACGCCGGGTTCGAACGGGGGTATCTCGACGCGGTTACGATAACGACGGTGAACGAATCGGCCGCCGAACCGGCTGGTCGGGCGGCTCGAACGCGGAGCCCGATCCACGTCGAAAACGTCGCCGCGTCGGTTCACGATGGCGAGTGGCGGGGTGAGGCGCTCTCGCGAAACTTCCAGTCCGCGTACGCGATCCCGCTGGTCTACGACGGGTTTTGCTACGGTGTCCTCTCGATCTACGGGGAGCAACGGGGCGCGTTCGACGAGACGCTGCGGTCGACGCTCGCGGAACTCGGCGAGACGATCGCGTACGCGATCGACGCCGTCAAACGGAAGAACGCGCTGTTCGGCGACGGTCACACCGAAGTGGAACTCGAGGTCGCGGCGGACGCGACGCTGTGTCGGCTGGCCGAGTTCCTCGGCGAGCCCGTGACGTACGAGGGTGCGACGGCGCGAGCCGACGGCGCCCAGTTCGTGTTCGCGGCCGTCGAGGAGCCGGTTGACGACTCGCTCGCGGCTGCCGAATACACTGCTATCGAGGGGATCAGCGAGGTCACTACGATCGCCGATCACGAGGACGAGACGTTGCTCCAGCTCCGGGTCACCGATTCCTTTCTGGGTTCGATCACCGATACCCACGGCGCACGATTGTGTGAGTTCGTGGCCGACGCGTCGGGCGGCCGCGCGATCGTCAACGTGCCGGACGCCGTCGAAATTCGCGACGTGTTGTCCGGTATCAGCCGAAGCGGGCCCTCGGTGTCGATGGTGGCCCGACGCGAGGGGGCGACCGACGATCGATCGACGGTCAGCGCGCCAGCGCGGAGCGCGCTTCTCGAGACGTTCACCGACCGCCAACGAGAGGTAGTCCAGACGGCCTATCACGGCGGCTTCTTCGAGTGGCCCCGCCGTGCGAACGGTGAGGAGATCGCCGGCTCGCTGGACATCTCCTCGCCCGCCTTTCACAAGCACGTTCGATCCGCCGAACGAAAGCTGTTCGCGGCCCTATTCGAGGGGGCGGCCGCTCCGGAGGTTAATTGATTAACCATCGACTGGCGGAGGCGTTACACAGTTAACGATCAGGCTCTTTGCAACGACTCGTGAACCAAGGGACGACTTCCCACCTGCGTACTGGGGGTACGTACTAATCCATGACCGAGATGAGTTCACGATCACCGTCGACCGCGATTGGGGATCACTATTCCGTGCAATATGATAGACTCGACGACGAACCGCTCAGCGTTGCCGTCGCGGACGCCGTCGCAACATTCAAGAACGAAGATGTGACCGAACTCGAACCACTCCATTACTCGATCAACGCGGACGCGCTCGAGCGGCTGTTCGAACCCCGTGCGGACGGGCTCCGTTCCGGCGGATCGGTAACGTTCGAGTACAGCGATTGCCTGGTAACCGTCACCGGTGACGGCGCGATTCGCATCGACTCCAACTAGCCGCTCGATCTGGGGCCGGGGATCGGCGTGATCCCGCGTTCATTCTACGACTACCGAGATCGAGTGCGAGCGCCTCGCTCGCCGCTCTGACTCCGCCACGGATACCTCGGTGGTGACGTAAGCGGTGCCGAGACTGTTCGACAACGCCACGACAGCGACTGAGAGCCGACAGTATACAGTAACCACTGAAAGTCACTGTACACCTGATCGCATGACTGCTTTGTGATCAATGTGTAAACCGTTTCAGTGGCTACTATAACAGTAGCACGCGTTCTTTATTCAGAATTACCCCTGAAATTGGATTAGGAGTCTCGGCAACCACAGATGCAAACTGAACGTAGATCGATTCTCCCAGTTAATCAAAACACAGTGGGTTAGTGAAAATGCCAGGGGAATAATGGCCGTTGTCTCCTACACTTCAGTAGAGATGGCTAGTAATAATGAAATACAGAAGGCAGAAGCAGTGTGTGATAACTGTGGAACTGCTCTTGCAGTACATTTCGACCCTGACGGCGAAATACGGCTGATTTGGACTAGAAGGGGGCCAGCTTGCTCATGTAGAAATGGCGAACTACGTATCATGAGCAATGACAGGACTGTTCTCGAAGACATAGACATGTAGCAGTTGGATGAAGCAACTCAAAAGAACGTTTGAAAACAATTGTTCCGTCGCCTGTACTGAACGGTAACTGCAGATGCAAACTGAACGCCGGAATTTCTATCAAATACTGATGATGTTCGCTGGATCGTGCTGAATACAGGGCGCAAATGTCGCACGAGATCTGACTCGATTGGATCCTCTGATATGGGCGTCTGATCACAACCATTGTCTGACATATGTTCGATAGATAGGTGCCGCTATTACTGTGGATAGTTTCTCCATCACTGATATTTTGTTTATCACCGACGGGAGAGTCTCTGCGGCGTCAAGGTCTGCATTTAGCAGAGCATTCAAACTGATCCTCACTCTCCTTCTCGCACTGCTAAGTTGATGTACGGAAGAATGAACCTGACAAGCTGTTGCTCTACCTTTCGCAAGTGGTTTGACGCGGTCGTTTTTGTGATATCCATCTTTTCTGCGATTTCTTCGAGTGTCACCTGCCGGGGAATCTTGAAGTATCCCTGTTCAACGGCCGTGTTCAGGATTTCGCGCTGTCGAGGGGGGATCGACGAAAGCAGCTCCTGCCACTCGGAACGACTCGGTATGATCTCGCGTCTGAAATCCTGTGTAATCCGCTCAACCGTGACATTGCCAAAATCCGAGAGCAGGTTGATAGCTTCCGACAGTTCGCTACGGTCATTCAACAGCAGATCGAAGCACTCACGCCCGTTGACCAACTGTGTCGGGCCGAGCGGAAGATATCCGTCGTACATCAGCGTCTGCAGTGGGGTTATCTCGGTCAGTCGTCCTCGAAGCAGCATCGTCGCAGCACATCGCCCCTCGCTAGTCTCGTACTGTTCGATGAGATCGACCGTCTCTACTGTATCGTGTTCACGGATAACTTCATGGACAGCATTACAGTCTTGCGACTCAACCGCGAGCATGCCGACGTAGCGATTGTTTCGGAACGTGGACGCGATGAATTCACCAAATACGTCGTGATTCGCGAGTTCTGCCGTCCAGTCGCCGTCGTACTGCACGCACACCTTCGCCGTGAGCATTGTTCGCAAGTAGAAGGAGCGGATGGTATAACCTCTTGACGGTTTTGACGAGAGACTCCGCTCACTGCCAGGGTTCGAGCAAGCTCGTAACTGATCCACACCCAGTATTAAGAGCGTCATCAAGGCGCACGACTGCAGCCTCTGACAGCGTCGGCGAGACAAGGCGGCGTGTTTTCCGCAGTCGCTCTTCGGCAGACAGTGGTGCATCCCGCGCTCCACGACTACGCGTCACGTCGGATCGGTACGTCTCCTCGACAGTCTCCACAGCCACGCGAGCAAGACACTCACCTGGGAATCGCCTGTCCAACTTGTCATCAACGACAAATTCGACACGGTCGGTAACTGCCAGAATCTCTGGGTCCGTTCGCGCCGATTTCGCGTGTTCGGCCTGCGTGAAGCGTCCTCGGGTGAGCGCGGCGGCGACCGGGTACGCATAAGAGTATTGTGCTTCCTCCGGTGTCTCCGGCTTGCGGGTATACAGATGTGTCGCCTCCTCGAAGGTCGAGATACGCACTGACTCGACATTCGTCGGGTCAATATCGTATCGAGACGTCAACGTCAGGATGGCTTCGACACCGGGTTGTGCCCAACGACAGCACGGGTACGGTTTGAGATACCCCTTTGTCACGTGGAAGACCTCACCCAGCGTGTCGTCCATTGACGCCTCGTCGAAGACGGTACCAGATCCTGTAAACCCAGTGTCAGCGAGTTGGGCAGAGACGACACCGGCGTATGCACCCCAGCCGATGCCGTCCTTGGTCATGCCCGGTTTTTCGACACCGCGCATAATCGGTGTCCGAGGCGCGTGATACTCGGCGACACCAAGGGCGTTCGCCATCTGCTCTGTCGAAAACTCGAATAGCCGTGCAGTCGCTGCGGCGGAACCGAGTGCTCCCCATGACCCAGTGCCCGTGTAGACGTTATCGACCGCGTGAATTGCCAACCCCATACGGACGGCGAGTTCGTAGCCGGCAAAGACGGCATTGAGGAACTCCCGTATGGATGCATCGACTTTCTCGGCGGGCCATGTTCAGATTAGCTGGTTCCAGCAGTATGCATAGCTCTGGAGCCAGGTTTCAGCGGTTGCTGGTTCGGCGTTTCTGAAACAATTTCCAAACTGGTAGGTTCGTCGTTTTACCTCT
>Ga0075133_100226_pt1 | contig 19470 bp, 21 predicted proteins | sample AntRauMetaRauer1_FD_69802 | JGI IMG/M metagenome (GOLD analysis project Ga0075133, IMG submission 69802) | Saline lake microbial communities from Rauer Lake, Antarctica, in enrichment culture - Antartic Rauer Lake 1 Metagenome Rauer1 | ecosystem: Environmental > Aquatic > Non-marine Saline and...
ATATATGGACGGGGATTCGGCTGGTCGTGGCGACTTCGCATTCAGGAACGCGTGGTTGCAACCGGAGGACATCACTACGATACGTCACGAGAGGCCCGACAGGCTGTCGACAGCGTTCGCGGAGCGGTTGCCTCGCTCACTGGTGATGACGAGGCGTTCGAAAGCGAGGATATTACCGATCCTCGAACGGTCGTCAGGGAAGACCCGACCCCGAGTGGTGACCTTCCAGAGGACCGGAACAATTGGGTGTGGCAATTACAGACGCCAGAGCGCACCCTCGCAAACAGCGCAGACCGGTTTCCAACCGAGAGCGATGCCAGGACTGCGTTGGATCGGTTTCTCGCGCGTGCCGCCGGTGCGCTCCCGATGTTCATGGTTGGTGCAAAATACGAGTGGCGGGGTGGTCTGCGATCCATCGAGGTCGGCAAGCCGAGTCTGACCGGGATTATTAAGGAGGTAACACGAGGGTTCCGTCACCGAAAGGCACTCCGACGCCTGGACATTCGCATCGCCGTGGCGGGGAGCCGTGGGAAGACCTCGACGACCCGTCGGCTCGACGATGTGTTCAATCGCCGGGGCTACGATACGCTGACGAAGATTACCGGGAACCATCCGACACTCATCCATAACGGAGAGGTTCACCCCATTGAACGACTCGGCCCGCAAACCACGCTGTACGAGAACATCAGTGTGATCGGAGAATTCGCTCCGGAGCTTGATGCCTATGCCGCCGACGACATCGGCATTTTCGAAAACCAGGGAATCACTGAATACACGACGCGGCTGATCAATCAGCAACTGATAAATCCGGACATCGTCGTCCTCACAAACGTCCGCCAGGATCATAACGATACGCTTGGCAAAACGCGAACCAACATCGCCCGGTCGTTCGCACGGTCGATTTCCGCCGGGACGCACGTCGTCAGTGGGGAACAAAATCCTGTTCTTCACGACTATATGCAAGAGGAGATCGAACGACGGGGCGGTACTATCGAACAGGTCGAGATTCCCGACCGACACGAGGGAATGATTGGGGCAGAGACCGCTCACGCAATTGACGCAGTACTCGCCTTTCTCGACGAATCGCCGCTCCCAGAGGGCGAGCTTGAAGCGTTTTTGGATGCAATCCAGCCGGAATGGACGCGACTCCCAAACGGTCGTATATTCAACGCAGCACAGGTGAACGATGTCGAGAGTACAGAGATGGTGCGCCAAGCGCTCGTTCCCGATGAAAAAATACTGCCGTTCGTCTATCTCAGGCGAGATCGGCGGGGGCGAACCGCCTCCTTCGCAGAGTATGTTGACCTTCTTTACGAGCAGGGCCACATCGATAGCGCTCACGTTGGTGGGGCCAACACGCGTGCGTTCGCTGAGAATACCGAGCTACCGGTCACCCGACACGACAGAGGAACCGACGCCGAGACTGTACTGACCGATCTTCTCGCAGAGGGCAAACCTGTCGTCATCATGGGAAACACGGTTGATGAGTTCATGCGTGAGTTCGAGGAGGCTGTAAGCACTCAGGAACAGGAAGCCAACGAATCTATCAAACCGACGTAGAACTCTATTACCGTTCATTAATTGGATAGGTTGTGCCGACGAGTACGATGCCAGGGACGACCGGGAGGAAGCCCGATACCGGAGCCCATCGCAGTACTACGGTGCGGAGGATGAAATCGGGATGGATGAGAGGTGACACCTGCTAATTCATAACCTATACAGCAGTAACGTTCCGGAAGCGTGCCGAATCTTCCACAGGACTTGTGGTCTGTTGATGTCGATTTTCGTCAAAGCCCGAGCTGGCGGGAGAGTTCCCTGATAACTCGAAGGCACTCCTGAAGCTCGGTTTCGAGCTGCTACACGCAAAGATGTGGCCAGCGGAATCCATCTCGGAGCAACTTCAGGCCTACCTGAACCAGGGCTTCGATCCAGCCGAAGCCGTCGGCGAGCTTGACCTCGTCACCGACACCGTCCCGTTCTGGAAGCTGGAGAAGAACTGGTACAAACTCGACAGGGAGGACGCCTCACGGCTCTATCTCTACCGATCCCTCACCGCCTCGAAGGACTACGCCATCGAAGAGGAATTGAAGGACGGCGTTGCGGAACATCTCGGCCTGAACGACACCGTCACCGAAAACACCATCGAGCGCATCAGCAAGGAGGTCGAGAAACAACTCGGCGGTGAGGTACGTACCGAGGTTCGGGAGGTCCTAGAGGAACTGGAGGACAACGACGAGGTCGTCACGCTGCCGGAATCCTCAACCGACGGGCGCGGAGAGCCGCCGCTCGTGGTCATCTCGCGCGAGATGCGGAAGAAAGCGTACCAGTATATCCAGTTGGACCGGGACGAGTCACGAGTCACGTACCCCAAGTGGCAGTTGTTCAAGTGATGGAGATTGCCGGGGTGTGCAACATCCACCCCAACGACGCCGAGGAATCACTCCGGTTGCTCCCGTACTTCTACTACCGAGACGTGCCCGGCTTCAAAGCGCTCTGGAACCAGCTCCGCGAGTATGACATGCTCACACTGCGGAAGATGTACCTCGCCGCCTTGGAGTCGATCATTACCGTAATCGACGAGTACGGCTACCTGCCCGAGACGGCCGATATCGCCCAGGACCTCACGAATATCATGTGGTACGGTCGGCACTCGAATCAGAAAAACGAGAACGGGAAGCCGATCGACAGGGATGAGATTCCGCACGAAGACCAGCCCATCGGCGTCGAGGGTGTGGACGAGAAGGCGGGGAGCGCCTACGCGTTCCAGATCGCGTCCGTGAACCTCGCCAACGTCGAGATACCCGTGACGCTGGCCGCGAAGAGCATCCAGCGCCGCGGGAGCATCGAGCACCAGATAGACGAACTGCTCACCTACGCCGACCACTACGTTGATCCCGATGTCGTCTGTATGGACGGGGGATTCTACGGTCGCGGAATGCACGAGTGTCTCGAAAATCACAGTCTCGACTTCATTTCCCGTCTGCGAGGGCGTCTGCCCTCCATCGTGAGGGATCTCAAGGAAGGCGCGATTTACAACGACCTAGGCTATAACGCAGCGGGATACGACGTTCGCATCGGTGAGGAAGTCCAGGAAAGGAAGGCGGAGTCGTGGCTCATCACGATGCCGTCGGAGAAACGCATATCCAGGGCTGACACCGGAACCGAGGACAAGGGGAATTGGGAGGTCTACTACACCAACCTCTTCCGAACACATATTTCTTTGATTTATATTTTCAGTAAAGCAACGCACTGATATCCAGATTTCAATAGAGTTGAGATTCTCTCAAAGACCCCAGACTGAAGCGATCCCAACAGTCGTTACGGCCGCCAGTAAGAACTGGAGCGGGCCACCAACCTTCAGAAAGTCCGTGAACTCGTAGCCACCGGGACCGTAGACCATGAGATTTGTCTGGTAGCCCACCGGCGTCATAAAGGAGGTCGCTGAGGCGAACATCACTGCCAGCAGGAATGCAAAGCCGTTGGCACCCAATCGTTCGGCTGCATCCACCGCAACGGGAATCATCAACACGATCGTAGCAACCGGCGTGATGACGTTCGCAAGCAGCCCAGTAACGATGTAGAACAGAAACAGCACTGCCAACAGCGGCAAGAAGTCGGCGGTTGCAACCAACCCTTCTGCGAGGAGTGCGGCCCCACCAGTCGCCTCCAGTGCGAGTCCCAGCGGAATCACACCGGCTAACAAGAAAATGATGTTCCACGAAACTGCGTCGTAGGCATCCGCCGAAGAGAGACACCCAGAGACAACCATCACAAAGACACCACCAAGCGCGGCGACGACAATCGAGAGGACGTCGAATGCCGCCGCAGCGATGACACCACCCATAATGGCGACTGCAATCGGTGTCTTCGGTGACAACGGTGCGATCTCTTCGACTCCCTCATCGAGAAGCCGGTCGAATGCGTTCTCGTCGACCATCACGAGGTCGGTCGTCTCGGTGAAATACTGCATCGAATCCGGCGTGGTCTGGACCAACAACAGATCACCTGCTGCGAGTTCGAATTCAGTGAGATTGGTCCGAATCAGTTCACCCTCTCTCCGAATCGCCAGTACGGTCGTTCGGTGGAACTCTTGGAGGCGGGTTTCGGCCAGTGTTTCGCCGACGAACGGCGAGTTTTCGGGCACAACTGCCTTGGCGAGGCTGTCCGAAGACGATGTCTCTGCAAACGTCTCTTCGGTTATCTCCTGGCGGGTAATTTGGCCGAGTTCCTGCTGCTCGCGGAAGCGGTTGACTGCCTGCAGCGAGCCATGGACGATAAGCACGTCTCCGGTTTCAAGCCGCTGGTCAGTGTCGACTGCCATGAACGCCTCTCCGTTTCGCTGGATCTGCAGGACAGTTACATCGGCTTCTGTGCGGGCCTCAAGTTCGTCGACTGTGAGTCCGACCACCGGTGACTCCGGTCGGACCCGAAGCTGTGCGAGATAGTCTTCGAGGTCGAACTCCTCGACGAGATCAGCGTCGACCGGAATCCGCGCAGGAGTAAGCCACCGACCGACAGTGAGGAGATAGCCGATGCCGATAAGGAGAATGACACCTCCCATCAGTGTGAACTCAAACATGCCAATCGAGCCACGCGGGAGGAGTGTTGCAGCGAACTCGCTGGCGAGGAGGTTCGTCGAAGTCCCGATGAGCGTCAGTGTCCCGCCGAGAATCGCCGCATACGACAGCGGAAGGAGAAGCTTCGAGGGCGAGATCCGGCTCTGGTTTGCGAGATCAGTTATCATCGGGATAAACACCGCGACGACAGGGGTGTTGTTGATGAATCCTGCAATCGGACCGGTTGTACAGACAGTCGCAATCAGTGCGCGGTCTTCGCTTCCGCGTGTGAACTTTGCCAGATAGATCCCGAGTCGCTGGACGAGGCCCGTGTTCTGGATGCCTGCACTCAACATGTACATCGCAACGATCGTGATCGTCGCCGTGTTGGCAAAGCCGGATATCGCTCCCCGTGGGCCAACCTGTGTCCATGGTTCGAGTGCTGCGAGCGCGAAGATGATCCCGATTGCAGTGACATCGTTGGGTATCAGTTCTGTTATAAAGAGAACAAGCGCAACTCCAATCAGCGCAAACACGATGAGTGCGCCTGTCGACACACCGATACCAATCATACCCTCGAAAGTCACAGACAACCCATAATACTTCTGATGACTCTCGGTGCAACCACCAATGGCGTACCCCACAGACTCAACGCTGCGTTACTAACACAGTCGACGTCGACAACTGATCACCCTATCTAACAAGTAACTGTAAAGTCAGTGTGCTGTGGTTAGCGGACAATTATCACAGGGATTTTCGCCCGTTTAGACACCGTCTCAGCCACGTTGCCGACGAGAAACTTTCGTACAGCGCGTTTCCAGTCTGCGCCGTGAGCACCAACCACGATTGTGTCATAGTCATCAGCCCGGTTGAGAATGTTCCGGGCTGGGTGACCGATCCCGACCACTGTTGTGATCTCCCGACCACGCTCGTCGGCTATCTCACGGGCGCGTTCGAACGCTGGCTCGGCATGTTCGGCGGCAGCGTCGCTGATGTCGTCTTCGAGGGCGAGAGATGTAGCCTCACCCGACATCATCGAAGGGACACCGACGACGTGTAAGACGGTTATGTCGGCTTCTGGATGGTTCTCAAGTGCGTATTCGAGAGCGTGAGCGGCCTGTTCGGAGTCATCCATCGGCACAAGAATTCGCGAGAGCATGTCTCAAGAGTCGTCACCCAGCTACCTAACTGTCTCTGTCAGACCGCGCTTGGGAGGAGGCTGAAGAACATGTAGGCCAGAATCGTCGACACTGACGGACCAATAATCCACATCGAGAGATATTTGATAATCGCTCGTGGGTTGAAGAGATTACTGGCATTGAGTACCTCTGGTGGCTCTTTGTCACCAATTGGCGGGGCCGGTTGGCCCTCCGTCCCGCTGACGGTGATTGCACCGGGGGCTATCTCGCGATCCACGCTGTCGCGGCTGATCGCCTCACGGATGGTGATCGGACGAGTTGCACGTCCCCATCCGATGCCAACGATGGTCATCACTGTCGCCATCACGAGACTGATCGGAATGCCGATCCATGAGAGAATGGTTGTAATCGTCGCTGCGGTCAGCATGACGAAGAGGGCTGCAAGCAGCGGGATGTCACTCAGTTCGCTCCCGACGGATTCCATTGTCCGGCGCGCAATGGTAAATCCACCAAATCCGATAGCAAGCGTGGCGATACTGATCGCGGTATCGGCAGGCAGTCCGCCACCGCCAACAAGCGGTGCAGCAGCGTTCGGCACATTGCTTGCACCGGCACTGAATGCCATATAACAGCCGATACTGAGGACAACTGCTGTACTGATGAGTTCTGTCCACGTCGTGTTTGGGCCGAACGTTGGTTTCGGAATCGATCCATCCCGTTTGAGGGTCAGCAGTGGTCCAGTCGACGTCTCGATCTGTACCCGCCGGCGGACTGCTGGATAGATGTATCGCCCGATAATGCCACCAATCCAGAACCCAATAATTGGCGTGACAGCCCACCACGAGATGATCTCGACCATCGTCACATAATTGAGTGTGCCCGTGGCCAGTCCGAGACCGGCGATTGCACCGACGGTCGTCATCGACGTCGGAACAGGGACGCCGAATATATTGGCGATGAGGATGCCCAACCCGATGAAAAAGAGGATCGCGACACCCGCCGAAAGCGTGAGATCGATGGTGATGATGCCTTCGCTCAACGTATCCATCACGTTCCGTCCCACGGTCCACCCACCGAGAAAGACGAAGAACGTCATGAGCGCTGCTGCGGTCGTCTTACTAACGACACCAGCACCGACAGGTGGTCCCCATGCGATCCCAGTAGAGGAGCCACCGATATTGAATCCGACAAATATAGACGCGAGAATTCCAACTACAAGAAGCGTTTCAACCATCTGCCGGTAGTAGGGGCGTCGCAACAAAAGGAGTAGTGCAGGTGATGGTGAAATTATACTAAAAATTCATGGGCCGGTGAGTTATTTATATACTTGACTGCGTTACCCGTAGCCTTCACAGTGGAGGTGGCGATCCGGAACGCCAAGTCGACGTATTTCAGCAGCACATTCTGGATGTAGTCGGTCTCACCATCCCATGCGGAGAGCCACCGGTGTAGTTGCGTCGTACAGCCGAGACCGTTGAGTAGCGTGCCTACCCACCGGAATACCTGCATGACTCGTTCGAACTGAGGATAAGGGTATACCACTCCCCGCTGTATTCGACGTACCACGTGTAGTGGACTTCGGGAAAGGCTGTCTCCGGAAGTCGACCCAGAAGTCGGTGCCACGGGCGGGAGGTCGACTGGGTTGTTTCCCGGTAGCCACCGGTTATCGCTGCGTCCAGAATGGCTTGCTCGTCGGGTGTGAGGGAGTCAAGTTGGATGATATACTGGTCGACTGATTGTAGCGTCAGCAGCGAGTTCTCGGGTCTGTATTTCGGCGTCTAATCCGTCGAGAACCGCGGAACCGACCAGACGATGGTGTTCATTCAGGTGTCAGCGTAGAATCGGGCGAGTCCGCAGTTCGGACAGATATAGCAGGTTAGATATTTGCCTTTGAGGTCAAGTGCCCCTAATATCCCGCCGCTGGTGCCGATTCGTATTCCATCACCTCTGTGAGAGGTCTTGTGGTCAGATTCTCCCATCTCAACGTCGCAGTCAGGACACATTGGCATACGTAGTTGCTTCGACCGAAGTCGTATAATGGTAGGTATGCAGAGGTACCGAACAGCTATTCCACTACAGGTCTACATACGAGGCTTTCAACAGCCCCGATTCAGTGGAAGCCGGTGGGTGGGGTAGTTCACATTTCGTTAGTCGTTATTTCAATTGTGTCCCACAGCGAGGACACAACTGTGCTGCCGAGAACGCGGGATGAAAGAATTTGATCTGGAACTCACGCCCACAGTCGGGACAGCTGTTGATTGGTGGTTCTCGAATCCAGATCACGCGATCCGATTTCGTCTCCTTTTTACGGACTTTTTTATCGTCGGTGAGTGCGTTCAGCAACTTTCGTGCGAGCCGTTTGGGGATGCCGACAATCGAGGCGAGTTCGCCGGTTGTGTACGGCTCAAACGGTTCTATCTCCTCATAGACGTCCTCGACAGTCGACTCGGAGTCTGTTGGTGGTTCGGCAGTATCATCTGGACGCTCTGGTGAGTTAGTCATCGTGCTCTCTCTTCGTATTGGGGGTGTGTAATCGTATTCACGTAGCTCGGAGAGATCATCGAACACCTCGGCAGTAGTCTCAGGGTTCTCGTTCGTATTTTTCCTTGCAGCGTCGTCGACCGTCTATTCGCTTCGCGTCTGCAAACTATCATTGATATCAGTCCCGGAACTCTCTCCCGGAAGGATGTCACCGAGTGCAGCACCGAACGAGGCGACCGTCCAGACGACGCTAATGCGAGCCAGTGCGACGACCGGCTCGTTCCAATCACCCACCCGCCCCCACATCGTCATCATCGCCGCTGCAGTCAGGAACGAAATAATCGAGATCCCGACCAACCGACGGGGAATGACGCCGAATATCGGTCGACTCATCTTCACATCTTGGGGCCCGGCCCAGTAGACGAGTGTCTGAATCATCAGCAAGACGAACACCGAATTGACGAGGAAATAGACAGGGAAGAGGCTGATCTGGAACGACAGAAAGTAGTCGGCAACATCGAAGACGCCATCTTCGACCAGAAACGGAACCGAGAAAAAAATACTGCCGACAAAGGCTTCGGCGATATCCCGAGAGGTGTACTTGTGTATCCGATCACCAAACACGTCACCGAAGGTCGCATGGGTCATTTGTTCTCTGATCCGTGCGACTTCCGCTCGATCCTCGCGGTCGACGACCGAACTGAGTTCATCGAACTGCTCGTTGAGCATCGCCACGAGCGCGCTGTCAGTGAGCGTCTCGACGTCCTCCAGCCGATTCGACCCGACACTCTCACCCACTGATGTGTGGGAGTGCAAGCTCTCGTCTCGGAGGGCCTCATTGTAGTCAGTGACCGTTTGTGAAGAGCTGCTGTCGGAGAGGATGTCACCCAGTGCCGCCCCCAATGACCCAACGGTCCAGATCACGTTGATACGGGCGAGCGATTCGACTGGATCCCCCCAGATGTCGACCCGCCCCCAGACGATCATCAGCACTGAGGCGACCAGAAACGAGACACCCAGAATCATAAATAGACGTATCGGAATCCGTCCGAACAGCAGCTGCGTCTCGTCTTTGTTTCGACCGGTCCATTCGAGAAGCGCGTACGTCATCAAAACGACGAACAGGGTATTTGCGATCAGAAAGATCGGGACAGTGTAGAGAGTGAACTCAAAGAGATATGCGCCGATATCGAAGATCCCGTCCTCGACGAGCAGTGGCGAGGCAAAGATGACACTTCCGACAAATGCCTGGATAGCGTCAGTTGCGTTGAGCTCTCGAACACCCGACTCAACCAGTCCTCGGTCGTGTGCTTCCGTAAGCAACTGCTTGATGTCTTGGACCTCGGTTTTCGTCTCCCTATCTGTGTTTAGGTCAGCCAGATCCGAAAACAGCTCTTCGACCGTGGCGACGCCTGTTGTCTCACCCCCACTTACGTGACTGTCTTTGTCGTCTTCTGTCCGTGATAGATCAGTCATTTTGCTTGAATACGCTGTGTTCCCACAGGCGAAATATATGTCCATTGCTCCGGCTGGTCGACAGAACTAGTAGAGATTCGAAGCCGTCGGCTCCGTGCTGAACACGTACTGGAAAAATGGGTGACGCTGCGTCGAATTACTCGTCGGGAAGCTTCGCACCGAAGGCTTCGCGGAGTCGTTCCTCTTCGTCGGACGAGAGGTTCGTCTGGAGCAGTTCCGGATCGAAGTCGTTTATTTCTGCAAGCACCCGTTCCTCGTTCCAGTCGTTAATGAGCAGGAACAGCCCCGACTCATCGGAGCCAATCGATTCGCTGACTTCCTTCATGAACTCATCGTTGATTCCAATATCACCGAATTTGCCCGTAAGCGCACCGATGAGGCTGCCAATGGCCATCCCTGCAAGCGGCATCAAGAACAGAATCCCGATCAGTGCGCCCCAGAACGCGCCGCCGACAGCGCCACCACTGACCAGATTACGTGCCTGTTGGAACTTGACCCGTCCTTTCTTGTTCCGCGTCACGACACAGGCGTCTTTGATCTGGATCAGTTCCTGCTTCTGGAGGTCGACAAGCCGGTCTTTGACCTGTCCGGCAGCATCTTTTTTATCAAATGATAAGACAAGTAGTTCGCTCATACAGTTTATTCTATACTCGCGAGGATAATCAAACCCCCACACGGTGCAGTCGCCTTCGGAAGACACCTGGACTGCGCTGGTCGGTGTCGACAACCACAACCAACGATCATCTGTAGAGCAGATATAGAAGATACAAACTCGACCCAATCATCAGCGTTCCACCAAGTATCATACTGACTGCACCGAGACCAGTGGCAACATATCCAAACTGGAGTAGCTGAACACCAAACAAGAGAACGAAAACAGAGACGAGTGTCCAAAAGACAGTCGAGAGTACAGAGTGGCCGACATTGACGATCTCTTCTCTCACGATCCGACGGAGTTCAGATACTGAGGAAGAATCCGAGGATGTCACATTTATAATTAGTTAACAAATTTATAACAAGATATCGTCCTAGACCAGTCGGCAAGTTCTGTAGGGTCGGTTAGGGAAATACGCTACTAAGAGTTCCTATTCACTCCAGAACCACCGATACTGTGAATTTCACAGTAAGGAGATGAGCGAGCTATGTACTCTCACGATATTTCAAAAACAGGAACACAAGAATCCCGATGATGAACGCGAGACCGAGATTGACTATCATTCCGAGAACTCCTATGCTAATAACCAATGGATACGATTGCGTCTGTTCCAGACTTGTTCGACCCAGTTGCAATCCGATAAGGATGAGAATGACACCGAGCATTGAGACTGGATATACCGCCACGAGACCGACACCCAATAGTGCGATACCAATATACCCAACTCCCAAAATAAGGTTTGCACCAGCTGTTCGTGCACCGAAGGCGTATTTGCCAGCTATCCCGCCGCTTCCATGGCACATCGGTAGCGCTCCAAACGGGATCGCGACGAGGTTCATCACACCCATACTCGTCGAGAGTTCGTCTGCAGAGATGTCTCGGTCGAAGTAATCGTATAACAGCACTGACGCTGCAAGCGCTGCATTTCCGACAGTCATTGCGAGTTGCGCGATTGTCGCTTCTATTGTCGACAGGGTCAGACTGGTTGTTCTCATCAGAAACAGCCCGTCTGTTGTCGGTATCGTCGGTGATGGGAGTCCGGTTTGATAGCCAGCTATGAGTCCACCAACGACCAATATGACGATAGGTGTGAGGTTCCACTGTCCAAGCACAATCAAGAGCAGAGCAATGCCGACAGCAAGCCCTGCTAACTCCACATTAGAGCCTCCGATCCGAAGGCCGGTCTTTATCAGGACGAGCCCAACGCCAAACTGGATACCTCGAACGACTGGACTCCCAATGTACTGGCCGACATGCGAGAGTGTATCTGTTACTCCAATACTTACTAGTACAACACCGAGGAGCCCACCCGCAAGGAGGAGTTCTCCGGTCGTAATCGTCCCTGCGAGAATGAGTGCAGCCAACGCCTTCATCGGCTCCACGGAAACCGGAACTCCATAGAAGAGTCCCCAGACGATCTGAAAGATACCAAACCAGATGAGCATCATCGCCAGCGAAAGATCAGTCAGAACAGCGACTGCAACGACGAACGGAAGTACCGTAACTGAATCTCCGATCGCTCCCGTGACTTCGTTCCAGGCAAAATCGATGGTGCTCTCGCCACGATACGGAAGGGAGATTCCCATCAGTGGCAGATTCAGTATCTCCACCTAAGTATCTGTCTCGCAATCGGTTCTGGGATTTACCGCGAACCGTTCGTGTCGACGTCGTTGAACAGGTTTGTAACCCGCTGTTCGATATCATCTCGGATCGCACGGACCTGATCGAGGCCTTGGCCATCAGGATCTTCCAGTGCCCAGTCACGAACCTCTACGTCATCGGCATCTAGTTCGAGGGTCGAACACCCCATTGTAGCGACGACATCACACGATTCGAGCTCATCGGTCGAAACTTCTCGTGGCGTTCGGTCCGAAAGATCGATATCGTGATCCTGCATAACCGTCACGACCTCATCGTGAACGCTGTCGGCGGGGTGAGTGCCACCGGTAATGATCTCAACACTGTCTTCGAGGCCACGACGGTCACGCTCGAGCTCAGCGAACGCCGTCGACATCTGACTACGACCAGCGTTCTGTACACAAATGAAGCCTAAGGTAACCGACGAATCGTCACTCATAGACTGTAGATTCGTTGCTGCCGACTTGAGAGCTTGTATGTGGAATATATATGTCTCTATAGCACCGTACGGCGGCTGATAGTAATCATGGGACGATAGATCGAGAGCCGTCGAGTGCAATCAGCATGGCAGTGGCTCGGTTTGTTGCCTTGTATTTGCGCCACTTCCCGTCCTTTCGTCGTGTGAGGAGTCCGGCCTCCGTGAGCTGGGAGAGTGCATGGCTAATCGCACTGTCGCTCACGTCGAGCAGTGGGGCAAACTCACAGACACACAGTTCTTCATCGGCAGTATGGAGGATTCGGACGATCTTGTAGCGTGTCTCGTTGGATAGCGCGGACAGCAGGTCGACATCCGCTTCGAGATCAGGGCCGCCGACGGCTGCATCCAACTCTTCGAGTTCTTTGAGTCGCTCTTCAAGCGCGTCGCTCGTACAACTCCCCCGTTCGTCGCTGAGATACCGTTGGAGCCGGTCGCTCGCTGACATACAGATAGTTGACCGATGACTAAATTAACTCTTTTGCAGTCATCGCTGACCCTACAGCAGAACGATTTAGAATATACTAATCTGATGTGAGCATGATTCCCAGTACACTACAGTGAGATGATACAGTCGACATAGCCAACGAGGGAACAACCGACGGCGGCAAAGAGGTTAGGCCACAATATCTTACTGTGACTTCTGTTGGCGAAATCCTCCGCAGAACTGCTTGAATACGACACTTAGTGAGATAGAACCCAACGCTCGACTCGCATCACGACGGAACTAATGCGGTCGCCTCTCGATTTAGTGATCATCGAAACGTTTAGGTGAATAGTTCATGTTTTGTTCAAATGAGTACGAAACGAGACGACTCCCAATCACGGTCGACGATGCCAACCAATCGATACTCGCTTGACCAACGATCAAACAAACCAATGACCCAAATCCAACTCTACGAAGAAGCGATGTGTTGTTCCACAGGCGTCTGTGGACCCGATCCCGACGACGAACTCGTCGAACTGAGCGCCGTACTCGACCAACTCGAAGACGAATTCGACGAGGCCGAGATCTCACGTGCCAATATGCAGCATAACATCGACCAGTTTCTCAACACCGAGGAGATCTATGACCTCGTCCAGGAGAACGGTCCTGCAATCCTCCCGATCACGACCGTCGACGGCGAGATCGTTGCCAAAGAGGAGTACCTCTCCTACGACGAGCTGGCAGCCAAACTCAGCGATAGACAGAGCGACCCCCAGGAGGCCTAATGAATGAGTATCCCCACCGAAGCCCGAGACATCGTTGAACCGAGTAGCGGAGATACGGAGTTCGTCTTCTTCAGCGGGAAAGGCGGTGTCGGCAAGAGTACAGTGAGCTGTGCAACTGCGACGTGGCTCGCCGACAACGACTACAACACCCTGCTGGTCACGACTGATCCCGCGCCGAATCTCTCGGACATCTTCGGTCAGCAAATCGGCCACGAAGTAACCGAGATTCAGGATATCGACAACCTCTCTGCAATTGAGATCGACCCCGACGTCGCGGCCGAGGAGTACCGCCAGGAGACCATCGAGCCGATGCGGGAGCTGCTCGACGACGAGCAGATTAGCGCCGTCGAAGAACAGCTCAACAGTCCCTGTGTCGATGAAATCGCCGCCTTCGACAACTTCGTCGACTTCATGGACAGTCCCGAATACGATGTGGTCGTCTTTGACACCGCGCCCACGGGTCACACCATCCGGCTGATGGAACTGCCCTCCGACTGGAACGCCGAACTCGAAAAGGGTGGCTCTACCTGTATCGGCCCTGCCGCCTCGATGGAGGAGCGCAAGAAAGACTACGAACGCGCCATTGACACGCTCCAGGACAGCGAGAAAACCTCGTTTGCCTTCGTCGGCAAGCCAGAGGATTCCTCGGTCGACGAGATCAACCGCAGCGCCTCGGATCTCGCCGAACTCGGCATCGAGTCACAGCTGTTGATCATCAACGGCTACCTACCCGAATCGGTCTGTGAGGACCCCTTCTTCGAGGGGAAACGCGAAGACGAACAGGCGGTCATCGAACGTGCTAAAGCCGAATTCGATGCCGACGCGATGGCAACCTATCCGCTCCAACCCGGCGAGATCGCCGGTCTCGACCTCTTGGCAGATGTCGGTGGCGTCCTCTACGACGGCGACGAGGCCACCGTCGACGTGGGCTCGGCAACCAACGTCGACACCGAGGCGTCGGTCGACTTCGACTCACTGACCGATCCAGAGGCAGTCGCCGAGAAACTCCAGCCGGTCGACGGCGAAACACGCTATCTGTTCTTTACCGGGAAGGGTGGCGTCGGCAAGAGTACAATCGCCGCAACCTCGGCGACGAAACTCGCCGAGGCGGGCTACGAGACGCTCGTGGTCACGACCGACCCCGCGGCGCACCTCGAAGACATCTTCGGCGAGCCCGTCGGCCACGAGCCGACCTCGGTGAGCCAGGCCAATCTCGATGCAGCCCGCATCGACCAGGAAAAGGCCCTCGAAGAGTACCGCCAGCAGGTCCTCGATCACGTCACTGAAATGTACGAGGACAAGGAAGAAACCGAGATCGACGTTGAGGCGGCCATCGCCAACGTCGAAGAGGAGCTCGAGTCGCCGTGTGCCGAGGAGATGGCAGCGCTCGAAAAGTTCGTGGCCTACTTCGAGGAGGATGGCTACGATATCGTCGTTTTCGATACCGCCCCGACTGGCCACACACTTCGACTCCTCGAACTCCCATCCGACTGGAAGGGATTCATGGATCTCGGCTCGCTGACGAAGGGTGCTGCTCCCGCGAAGGGCGACCAGTACGACAACGTCATCGAGACAATGCAGAACCCCGATAAGAGCTCCTTTGCCTTCGTTATGTACCCCGAGTACACGCCGATGATGGAGGCCCACCGCGCGGCTGAGGACCTCAACGATCAGGTCGGCATCGAGACTGCCTTTGTCGTCGCAAACTACCTGCTACCCGAGGAGTACGGCGACAACATCTTCTTCGCCAACCGACGAGCCCAACAGCAACAGTATCTCGGCGAAATCAAAGATCGCTTTGAGACACCGATGATGCTTGCGCCACTCCGACAGGACGAACCGATCGGCCTCAACGAACTCAGTGCGTTCGGCGATGTGGTGACCGGACTGGATACCCTCAACGAGCAGGTTACGGAGGTACCACAGCAATGAGCGACGCCGAATCAGTCGACACTGCCGAGGACGCCGTCGAAGCGAAACTGCAGGCATTTGTCGACGCCATCAAAGACAGCGATACCTACCAGCAGTTCGTTGAAGCGAGCCAGCATCTCGAAACTGATCGAGAAGCGACAGAACTACTCGAATCCTACCGCGAAAAACAACAACAGCTGCAAGAGAACTTCGATCAAGAGCTCATGGCTGAACTCCAGGAGCTTCAGTCCGACCTCTCGAATAACGAGACTATTCAGCAGCACCGTGAGGCACAGACGGACCTCGTGGAGTTACTCCAGGAGACAAACGACGTAATCAGCGAGCCGATTGGCATGGAGTTCGCCCAGTCTTCGGGAGGTGGGTGCTGTTGAGCACCGTTGACGACGAGGTGCTGGCAGCCGCCGAGGAACTCGGTGAAGAGCTTCGCAACGCCCAACAGGAGTCGACGCAGTCCGAGTTCGACTCGCTGCTGATGCGGTGCAACGATTCGATCACCGAGGAGCTCGGCGTCGACTACGGTGATGCCTGCGATGCTGGCGGCAGCTGTTAAGGGATAGTACTCCGGTGTATCTCAGAACAGCGTGATACTCCGATGTCGACAGTCGATAGAACTGTTCAAGTCCGTTGATTCCCCTCATCTGAACATCAACCGTACTCTCGAACTGTGGTCTCAAGCAGTAGCTCACACGCAGACCATTCTACCACAACGCCATGCTGTAACAGGGAGACTCTAAGCTATGCGACGAGTAGTTCGATTCCTCGTCGGTGTTGGTGCCGGCGGTGCTATTTTAGCTGGGTATCTCTACACGGTCGGTGCAGAGACGGTTCTCAGCCGGGCAATCGCTGTTACACCGTGGGCCCTTGCAATCATCGCGGTTCTCGTCATTCTAGAGGGCTTGGCGGATGCAATCGGTGTCTGGGCATCGATCGCGCCGCTCGGAGATGGCATTTCACCCGGTAAAAGCGTCCAATTCGCACTCGCCGGTGATTTCTTCGACACACTCAGTCCAGCGGGTCCGGTCAGCTCGGAACCGATTATGGCTCGATTCTTCAGCGTTGCCACAGAGACGGGATACTCCGAAGCGTTGGGTGTCCGCTCAACCGCAAAGTACGTGAAATCAGGCACACAGACCGTCTTCTCTACAGTACTCGGGATGTTCGTTCTCTTTGGAACGCCCGATGCGACTCCAATTTTGCTGACGTTCGGTGTTTCTATCGCTGGTCTCGTGGTGTTCGGCGGGGTGATCCTCCGGACTCGCAGTTATCTCTCGAAAGGCATCACAGCAGTACTTACGCCAGCTGTTTCACGGATATCGGGGCTCTATCGAGACCAACCATATGACCGAGCGTTCATCGCGGCTGGTGTCGACCGATACTGGCAACGAATCGTCGGTTTTCAGGAGACGCCTGGTCTGCTTGCTCTCATCGCGGTCGGCGGCCTCATCGAACAGTTCTTGACTGCGGCTGCGCTCTGGGTCGCCCTCGCCGGGCTCGGCGTCGACAGCGTCTTCCTCCCAATCCTCGTCATTATTCCCCTTCCACAGGTCGCAAGCGTGGTCCCGATTCCTGGAAGCGTTGGTGCGTACGACCTGTTGCTCGGTGGGGCGCTCGTTGTCGTCGCGGGGGTCCCCGGCACGGCGGCAACGGCTGCAGTGCTCGTCGTTCGGACGCTTTCGCTCCCGTTCAGTGGGATTGCTGGTGGAATCAGTGTCGCCCACTTGCGCGGCTGGCGACTGAGAGCGTGATCGGAGACTGGAAGCGGTATTTCCGTCCGTGGGTGGCGATGCCTGAGTTAGAGGACGAGGAAGTACCACGCCATACCGACTGCCCCGCCGCCGAGAATTAGGTAGGCTGCGTGCGTACCACGGACGAACAACCCGAAGGTAACGGCAGCGAGTCCGACAGTGAAGATGTCGACGAACGATTCAGCCGCGAGCGTGACCGTCGCCCCGAGGATAGCACCGACGACGGCGGCGTTGACCCCGGTGAGCGCCGTCTGGATGATGTCGTTCTCGCGGACCCGAGCGAAGTATGGAAAAAAGCCCATGATAAACACGAACGACGGGCCGAACGCACCGATAGTAGCGACCAGTGCACCCAGCACGGCCACCCAAACGAGCCCACCCGACACGTCCAACAGGAGTTTGTAGCCGACGAACGCGGTCGTCATCACGACCGGGCCGGGCGAGAGCTGTCCGATAGCGATCCCGTCGACGAACTCCCGACCCGTAAGCCACGCGAACTCGGTGACGACGTACTTCTCGATGAACGGGATAAGGACGAGTCCGCCGCCGTAAATAAACGACCCCGTATACAGCATGAACGCGAACAGTTTCACCCACGGATTCGTCCAGAGGCCGATAGCGATGCCCCAAAGAGGACTCGATTCGATGACGGTGCGAACTCGGGGACCGACCAGTTCGAGAAGTCGACCGCGGAGCGCGTAGAGTCCACCGACGATGGCGGTCACGATTCCCGCAGTGGCGATCCGTCTCGCGTTCGCTCGTACCCAGTCGGACCGATAGACAGCAACGGCGATGAGTCCGGCAACGATGAATTCGAGAACGGGGTTCGGGTTCAGCGTGGCCGTCGCGACGGTCGCTGCGACGAGCAGCGCGGCGAGCAGGAAGTCGACCGACCACGTTTTCGAGCCGATATCGAACTTGACGTCAGGTCGACCGTCAGCAAGGGCACTCCGTGCCATCGAATAGGCGGCACCGACGATGAGGCCGATGACGACCGGATTGATCCCATAAAAGGCGGCTTCGACCGCCGGGAGCGTCTGGTAGGCAAAGTAGAGCCACGAGAAGAAGACGACGAGGATGAACGTCGGCAACATAAAAAAGAACCCAGCGACGATTGCGCCTAGATTGCCTGCGTAGATCCATCCCATAAAAATACCTAGCTGTGTCGACGCGGGACCGGGGAGCATGTTACAGATCGCCAACCCTTCCATGAAGATCGACTGGTCGGTCCAGTTGCGCGAATCTTCGCCGATGAGATCGTCTTCCATCATCGCAATGTGGACGAGGGGTCCACCGAACCCGACGATGCCAATAAAGAGGAAGTAGCGAGCAATCTCGACGAGCTTTGCGGGATCCGACTGTCCACCATACTCGTCGACGGCGCCTCTGGCTTCGACGTCAGCCATCGGGGTAGCTGGCCCCCGGATATATCTCGGAGAGACGAGCGTGTGGTTCGAAGACGGGTCGGTTCATACTCCTCTGTCTCGCCAAGAGTAAAAGCCATCTTTGGCGGCCACGAGGGTGATACAGTCGACCAGATTGACCGTATCGAAGCGATCTTTGTAACACTCGAAGACGTTCATGGGGATGGTCGGCTGTGGGACACCACAGGGTGCAACCCGGTTCCAGTATCGACACGGGCCGGATAGCGGTCCACACGGCGATACTCACCTCAGGGCCGTCAAACAATTCGAGCCAGCGGAACTGATTGATGGATTCGATCAGGCAACGAATCGGCTTCTCTCGGTTATTGCATCCGAAGCGCCCTACCGTCGCCCAGTCACGGCTGCACTCGACATCACGACTGTCCCGTACTACGGCGATGTCGACGGGATGAAGATGGTTAGCGGGCTCAATCAGGAGGATAGAGTATTCAAATTCGCCACGCTATCGATTGTCGGGCTGATTTCCACTCGGAACATTTATTGAAAATCAGTCGACGGCCGAAAATGAGATCGAACGTATTGTTCCGATGCGAAAAAGATAGTTTCCATTTATTTTCGTGTGGAACCATATGGACTTCAAAGAATTCTATCAGTCGATTTTGGAGCTTCCCGAAATCGAATCAGTCGTATCGATCAAAACGTTCGACAACGAAGGGACGCTACTCTCAGCCAGCGGCGACCGACGTGGATGGCGTTGAGCTCTTGCTCAAATCATT
>Ga0075133_100258_pt1 | contig 17574 bp, 27 predicted proteins | sample AntRauMetaRauer1_FD_69802 | JGI IMG/M metagenome (GOLD analysis project Ga0075133, IMG submission 69802) | Saline lake microbial communities from Rauer Lake, Antarctica, in enrichment culture - Antartic Rauer Lake 1 Metagenome Rauer1 | ecosystem: Environmental > Aquatic > Non-marine Saline and...
GAAACACCGCTCATGACCGGATTTCCGGGAGAGGCGTTACTCAGCATCGTCAACCCACTCCCACGAGATGTACATCTGATCCCCTACAATCTCGATTTCCGTTGCGTGTTTGTTCTCGAAGTCTGGGTGCCGTAACCGCTCGTCTAAATCGATTGTCCGATCCCGGATTGAGAACCGCATCGGGTTCTTCAATCCATCTTCTTCCCGGTCGACCGTCTCAGTAGATTCGTTTTCAGTCATCGTCATCAACCTTCACAAGAACGTAGTTTCCTGCGTCTCTCGGAGCTTCCTCCGCCATCTCTGCGAACGCGAACGCAGCATCAATCTCGTCCGATGCTTGTTTTTCAGCAACGATTTCGCCAGTGACTGTTTCACTGTCTCTATTGGGTTCGCCGCCGTCAGTTAGTGGCGGGCCTCGGCGCACACGCTCGGAACACGGTTCGCAGAAGTGCCGGGGGCTTCGATTTCCCCGCCCGGGAACAGGAACCATATCGTTCACTGAGTCAAATGTTGTTTCGCAACGAGGATTGAAACAGTGAGCTTTGAGCGAGTCACTGCCCCGGCCTGACTGATTTGTGCCGCCGCTGAGTTTTGTCGTGTCGTCAGGCATCTTCGTTTAACACCTCCGTGACTTGTTTCGCGTTGATCTGATACGGACCACGCTCCGTTTTCACCATGTACTGTGTGGAAAGCAGATTAATTCGGAGTTCAGTCACATCCGTTATCACGCCTGTTCGGAGTTTCCGTTTGCCCCCCGGGCCAACCATCTCCCATTTGAGTTCCACACCGACTTCTAAATCACCGTATCGCCCCGAGTCGTCGTTCCCCGCCTCGATTTCAGTATTGCTCATTGATTGGGTTAGGCTTCGACTTTCTCGCCATTCATCAGTCTATTCGCCGCACTATGGACTTCACTGGACTGTTCGGCGTCAGTCACTGGCTCACCGCATTCGGCGCAGTGCGCCGGGTCGCCAACTGAGAACCGCCACCGAGTCGAGTCACACCCGTCGCGAGCGCACTCCGGGAATTCCACGAGATTGCGGGATTCCAGTTCACTCCAGACTTCGAGGTGGCGATCCCACCGGTCGTGGTCATCAGCGGGAATCGAGCCAAGATCGAACGTCTTGTACTCGTCTCGAAGCGCCGCAACGGACATGTCGGCAGTGTCTGGACGTTCCGACACAGGCGTGTTCGTGGTGATTTCCATCGACTGCTCTGTGTCCGTAGTCATCTCTGCACCTCCTTCTTGACGCGGTCTATTCCACAAACCCGTGTGTTGGGGTTCCGGATCATCACATCAAGACAAAGACCACGGACCGACTTCAACCCCCGGACTATATTCACCTCCCCCGGTTCTACGGCGAACACCCGAGTGTTCGCTACTCAGATTCTTCCTCGGACTCTGGGTAAATCGCTTCCACGTCATCACCACCGAGTGTTGCATGGATTCTCTGAGCAGCGTGTTCCACGGCAATCACGTCTTCCGAGTCAACATCCGCGTCACGGACTTCGGAAAGCACCGTCATCAACGCAGATTCTACCCGGTGGAGCTTCACGTCATCTTCAGCTGAATCAACTTCGTCACTGTTCTCGTTGGTGTTTGGTGTGTCACTCATCAGAACCACATCCGTCATCAATAACGCCGATTGTCCGTGAGTCGTGTTCAGCACAGTCTTCAGCGATTCGGCGATAGGTGTTCGCACGACGTTGGGAACGGATGTTCCAGACCAGCAACGCACCGGTAACGCCAATCCACGCGAAGACAGCGACTGCCGGAAGTTCAATCGTCACTGTTCACCACCCCACGCTTCGGTTCGAGAGTTATCAACTGATTTTGTCATGGGTGAATCTGGACGCCATCCCGCACTCGCGTAATCGTTACCTGATGCCCGAGTCCGCCGTCATCTTCGTGAGCCATGCCTTCCTTCCGGGCGCTTCCAGTTCCATCGATCTTCTCGGAGTACCCGCAGTCACAGTCAATTCGGTGCCACTTCGGAGGAATCTCCGTAGTGCTATCGTCGTCACTCCCCATCGGCGTCACCTACCGGAGTGAACCACCCATCTCGGTACTGGTACTCACGGCCACACTCTCGGCACGAGTACACCTCCCCGTCAACAACCTCGTCAGTCGTTGAATCCGGGAGTGTGCAGTCACGAACTGTTTCACAGTCACTGGACTGTTCCGTGATACCCGGGGTAGACAAAGTAGTCATAAGTCACGCGGCATTGATCCGTGCCGGTCAGACGCTCGGTACTGCCCCTTCGTGAGAAGCAACTGCCCGCACTCGGGGCACGTTGTACCTTCCTGAACCTCCCCGTGCATCGCGCACCATTTTCTGGCGACGTACTCGCCGATGTCAGAATTGGTCATCGAGAATCTCGAAATTAGCTGTATTTTCAGCCCACTCTGCGTGCTTCGTGCAGAGCGTCCGTACACGAGGGAAGCCCCACTCTGTTGACTTCACATCCTTCTCCGGGCGCTGATTGCATTCCTCAAGCGCACACGTCGGAAGATTACTCACGAGTCGCCCTCACCAAGTTCTCGCCATTCGGTTTGGTCGATTGTGGTGTGCGGGCAATCCGGGCACGCAAGCAGGTCGTTTTCAACGCCGAATTCGGGGCGTTCAACCGTTTGCAGAACCGCGAAATCAGCGTATTGCTCGCAATTCGGGCACCACGTTTCCACGTCCGGGGACTGACTGTCACTTAACTGGCTGAGTGCGTCAACCAGTTTCTCACCATCCGTCTTCTCGCCGTCACCAACCACGTCGAGATCACTGATCCGCATCATCCGCCCGCCAGTCAGATGCACCCAACTCCCCGACGTGAGTGCCTTCACTTTCGCTGTCTCTGTTCCACCACCCTCCTCGAATCGGACACGATCGCCTTTCTCAAGACGGTTCTCTGTTTCAGACTCACCGTCGGTGTCTTCTACGCTCATTCTAAGTGCTGTTCCAGTTCAAACGTCGCGGGGAGGCGGTTCTTGAACGTCCGGAGTTCATCAGCCCCGTCATGATTCCCGCCATCTTGGTAATCAGACACCAGTTCCTTGAGTTCAGTCTTGAACCGGTCAAACGCATCGGTGTCCGCGAATGACAGTGCAATCGGGCCGTACCCGAACGGGATGTCGTCATCCTCATTGTGATAACACTCATTCTGCTCGCGGAGCGTCACACCCTCAAGATCACAGTCCCCGTCTTGCAGGTTCAGTTCCATCCGGATTTGCTCCCAGCCTTTGACAGCTTCTCCGAATTCGGCAGTGATGTCCATCCGGATTTCGTCGTCCACTTGCTCGGCATCCATGTTCCGTAACATCGTGATTGTGGGCGTTCCTATGGGGAGATCACGGATAAACCACGGGAAGAATTCAGTGACTCAGGGCTGTGACGTGATTCCGAAACGTTGAGTTAGTTGTATGAACGATTGTGTGTATGAGCATCACCGAAAAACGCGATGTTGACCTCACCGATCGACAACAACGCGCGCTCAGATTAATCGAGCAGGGCGGCGGGATTCACCAAAGCGATTTCTGGAAAGAGATGGATGTTAGTTCTCGCACCGGGAGTCGCATCATCACGAAACTCCGGGAGAAAGACCTCGTTGAACGCGAGGAAACCGTGTATAATGGGCAGAACACGTACTACATCTCGATTGTTCACCGCGCGGAGGATCTCGATTTCTCGTTGCTGATGTCCGGGGATATGATGTCGCCGTTCATCGGCGAGGAAGAAATCGATCCGCAAAGCGGATCACTCACCTCATGGGCGATGAACCTCATCGAACACGGCACCAATCGGCAATAACGCCGGAACTACGAATCGTCACTGCCGCGAACAACATCGGAAACCACGACTTCGGACTCATTCCACGCCTCTCGCTTCTCCTCCGGCAGCTCGTCCGGGGGTTGATTGAATCGGTCAACGATTTCTTGGACTGTCGAAATCACGATGTCCGCATCCGGAACCTTCGCGGCGTCGAACACGAATTCGGCGCACGGCGGGGATTTCCGGAGGGCAAGATCGAATTCGTGTTCGTATTCGAGGCCGTGGTGATCTTCGAGCAGGCTTTGCACATCGTAGGACGGGAACACGCCGGTATCGGTGTCGGCGTACCGCATTCTGAATTTCACTGGTTTGGAGAATCCGTTCTCGTCTAATCGCGGTGTATACTTCATACGTGTGTCGGGGTGTAGCCGCCCGTGATAAGTCCACCACCCGATCCAGAAAACCAACACAAGACATTAAGTGAGTGCTTGCCAATGAACTGAGCAACACCCATGACAGAAAACACCGCGCCCGGCGTCGACGCCTCATACTCCACGATGAGTCTCGAAGACGCCGCGAACTTCTACCGCAACGAAATCACAATCCAGATGCAAGCAGACGGATATTCGCCGGGCACAGAAACACCGACATACAGTTGGCTGAACACGAATTACCCCGGATTCGTGAAACACCTTCAGCGCCAACACGACATGTCACCCGGTGACTTCTACACCGAGATCGGCGTTCCAGAGAACCCTGAGTCCCCGGCGTATTTCGATCACATCGAAGACACCGAGACTCGAACCACTATCGAAGACTACCTCACGGAACTACGGGAGAAACGCGGATTAGCGGATGCGACCGTGACAACTCGCCGGTCAATTCTCCGGCTATACACGGAGACATACCGTGACGTTCACGGGGACACGGATCTCCTCACCCCGTTGTACGATGCGGAGCAGCGAAGCTCAGAAATGGATCGGGCAGCGGACGTGTTCGAGGTGCTGAATCGCCGTGACGGTGTTCTCACGACGCTGGCGTCACAACGCAAATACGTACAGGAAGTCCGGGAATTCTACAATCACCTCGTGACGTTCGGAAATGCATTATACAATCCACTCTCAGAACTGGAGAAGCGATTCGGATGGGGTGACACACCGTCGTGGGATAACCCCAGCCTCACACGAGATGATGTCAAAGACCTGTTCTCCGTCGCAGATTCTCCACTGGAACGATTCCTCGTCGTTGGTGTTTGCGGCTGGGGACTTCGCACGAGCGAAGTCTGTGGCCTGCACATGTCGCAGCTGCATCTCTCACCCAGTGACGCTGCCGACCCATACATCGAATTCGGCGATGAACGGAAGAACGGCCCCGGAAGCGTGTCGATGCTCACCGGCACGGACGTGCTGGAAGACCAGATCGAGCGCGTGTCCAGTCAGGATACCTGGAACGGGTACTTGCTTCCCTCACCGTCATCGGAGTCGGGGCATATCTCATCGGAGACTGCGCGGCGGCATTTCAAGTCGCTCGCAGACCGTGCAGACGTGACTGTCGCAGGTTCGCTCCCGGTTCCGAAGATGGGGCGGCGATTCTGGTACACTATCTATGGTGACGCAGTGAAGGCGGTTGCAGAGCGATTCGAAGTCGTTGCTGAAGAACAAGGCTCAAAAGATGAAACAGTTGTAATAGACAACTATCTCTCCGAAGCTGAAGAACGCCGCCACCGTCGCAATGAGATGCACTCCGAACTCGCCGGATTATTCAGTGACTTGTGACTAACCCGGGTTTTTTCCGTACTCCACACAGTCACTGAATCAGAACCATGGACGACTACACGCCAAATTTCGTTTCGACACGCGACCAGATGCCCGACGACGGAGATACAGTAAGTGCATCCTGTAAATCGTGCGTTGAAACGTACTCATACGTCGTTGGAGAGGGGGACAGTAGCCGATGTCCGGACTGTGCAGAGGAATTCAATAATCTTGACCGGGTCGGAGGTTCGATGCGCGTTCGCGACGAAGAGGAACGGCAAAAGATTGCGTCGAACATCGAAGACGGCGAATACGGCGTTTTCATTGACGAGCGCGTCGGTGACATTTGGGTGTGCCGGGAATAACCATCGAGGTACTACACGATGAGTGACTCAAAACACATCGATAGAGGGGTGTCCGAAGCGTTTGGCGCGAAACTCGAAAGAGTATCCAACTTGTTCAGAGAAGCGTTACTCGAATCAGATGAGATCGATGAGGAAGACCTCGATAACGGCGAAGTAGATGCGGCAATCCAAGACTTCGCTGACGGAATCGTCACTGTTCCGGGAGATGACCGGGGCAGTGACGGACCTGAATAACAATCACGTCACACGGCGCGATGCCGTGTTACGTTGACTGCCGGAATTTATCGGAGTATTCGTTCTTTCTCGTTGCTTCGTTCGTTTTGAACCCTCGGAACCGAACTGTTGTTGGGTCATGATACGCGCTTCGGAGGGGGAACCAGTACCGATTATCGTCTTGATACAGGCACAGAACCCAGTCCTGTTTCTTCGCCGGAATGGTGCTGATTTTCGCGTAAGGGAATGGGCGTTCGGCGAACTGCTCCACGATAATATCTTCTAACGCCTGTGTATCATCCGGGCTGAAAAACAGGTACTTCCCGGACTCGACTGTATCCGCCTCATCTTCATCTATGTCGTGGTCGACGTCGTGTCCGTTGTGGTAATGCACCCACCCACCAGTTGTTGTGCGACCAATCATGTCCGGGAGATCACCGAGTCCTCGGAGGCCGTTTGGCCGGATTGAATCCCGGTACGCGATCGAATCTTCGAGGTATTTCAGTACCTGGTCGCGGTAATCCGGTGTTTTGTCTGGAAGGCTGGATGCTTCGATGAATTCGGTGAGGCGTTTGTAGAGGTCGTCTGTAAGTCCAGATTGAAGATCCTCGTGGATCGAGACGAGCGCCCCGTCTGAGAGACTGGTGGGGTGTCGGTGGACGTTAATCACGCCGTCCGGTGGTGTTGGTTGATTCAGTGTCATCCACCCACAACACATCAAAGCGGTAATATAAAACTGGTGTTACAAACAGGGACTCGGAGTCACTGAGGCATCGCTCTACCTACCGTTGAAGTGCCTACCCGAGTGATACCCATGTACAACAGCACACCCGCTCGGAACGTGTGCAACCCAAACCTATGGAACCTGAAACCATCGAAGTTGACCGCGACTACTTGTGGGCGCTCGAAGTGTTAGCGTGCGATTCCCTCGGGATTGACGGCGAAACCTCCGAACGGAATTCCGACCGGTTCGGCGATGCAATGGGCGTCGCTGAAGACGCCTCGCTCTCCCAGCCGATCAAGCGCCATGATTCCGAGGGCAGAGAGATCACGTACAGCGCGGACACGCATATCGAAACCACGCCTACGGACACCCAGTAATATGACGGAACAAGCTGCGCTCGACACATTCCGCGAGATGAATAACTACGACGGGAGGGACGAAGACTGGCCGTCTGACGCCGTCTTCGAAGAACCGCGCCGAACCCTGTTTAACGGCTGGACAAAGTTCCACGCTGCTCGGGACTGCGGATCCAGTGGCGTGTCCTACATCGAAGCGCACACAGCCCGTCCGATTGGTCCGAAATACGAGTACAAGTTGTACTGCCGATCGTGCAATCACCGCGTCACTGAGGATGAAGTGCTGTTCATCGGTGGTGACTGGTTCAACGAACACGGCATACTGGAATTCGGGCAGACAATCGATGAACTCCAAATCAGTCCCGACCGTGTTCTCGATCTCGGACCCGACCCGTCCAAAGAAGAACTGGTTCGGGTGCTGAATCTCACCCGGATTGAACGGAACGTATCCTCGTTCGGCGTCAGTTTCGGCAACGAATCGTATGACAAGTGCGACACCTGCGAGAAGGAAACGTTCCTCCTGTTCGATGGTGAGTGCCGAATGTGCTACGACGGCGAATGGACCGGCGCAATGCAGAACGTCGTGAATAGCGTCCAGTTCTCCATCCGAGAGCGAAATAACTCGTTCAAGCACCGAGTGGAAGAACAGGTGAATCCGCTTTCGATTAAGAATCGGGCGTTCGAGGATAAAATCCTGTGGCGGCGCAGTAGCTCCAGCGACTTTCCGAAGATTGTTGAAGTCACGCAGTGCCTCACGGATGACGACGATGGGCACTGGGAGTACATTCTGTCTAATCTCGCCCGTACTTCGGAATGGCGCGTGACGCAAGACGAACTGGCTGAGTTGTACTGGGACACCGGCCTCTACAACGACGACCACAACAACCCGTTAGACGACGACCGACTCTCCGAACTTCATCACCGCGTTACGCAAGGTGAGAACTAATGTCTGAAGAAAACAAACCGGAGGTAGAACTGATTGAGGGATGGATTGAGAACCCCGGCGGAATAGAACGGACGCGCCGCGCGTTGGTTCGCATCCACCGGGAAAACGAACCTCCCGAGAAGATGCTGTACGAACGCCGAGAGGAACGCGATTCCTACGATGGGGACTGGGATGTCGTCCCGGTTACCCAGCGCCGGAGTATGCGGCATCTGGAGGATGTTCCGAAAGAAGACTGGCCAGAACACAACCGGAAAGGGTGGGTGGACGTGTACTCGGAATTCCCAGATGAAATCGCCAGCGGTGGGGTGTGGGACTAATGCCGGGAGAGGAATCTAACTCGCAGGCAGAGATTGTTGACACGACGTTGTCCGCGTGGGCGGAGGAAACTACCAGTCGTGTTGTTGGAGAAGATGAGCCTGTAGAAACCGGATCGGTAACGATCCGTGCGACAGTGACTGTCGAATGTAGCTGCGGAAACGACGTTACGGTCATGAACACCGCGCAATCAGTCGTGTGCCAAACCTGTGGTCGTCGGTGGTCGTCATGACGCTCACCAAAAACACAGTCACGGACCCGTTCGGAGAGTTGGAATGGCCGTGGTTCGTGACGCGGTTCAAGCATGTGATGTGGCCGCCGCGCGGGAGTTTCAGTTACCGATACCAGATGCTCCCCGGTGGGGCTTGCTCAACAATCGTCATCATGGTCCAGCAAGACAACATGATCCGAAATCACTGCGCAGCTGAAGGATCTGAGTATACGCCGACTTACGTTGACGAAGGCTGAAGGCCTGCTGTTTCTCGCCGTGTTGTATGAGTCCCCCACCGAAGGCAGACAGTAGTGACACGGCGAAGAATCCGTCTGTGTATCAATTAGACCCGGATGCGAATACTCGGTTGGATACATACTTCGTTGAAATAGATCGTGACGGTTGGAATCGGTATAATCTACATCTTGAACAGAACCGAGTAATTCATGCGCGATCCATCGAGCATGAAGCCATCATCTCTATTCTGGATACAACCGAAATCAGTCTGAGTGACGTTCCAGTTCCCGTGCGCGAAGAGGCCGGGATTAATCTCGGTCAGTGGCTTCTCGTTTCCGTCGACCCCTGGGGGTTTGAGGGGTATTGCGGGTCGACGGGAACGCCGCCTCGAAACCCGGTAGTTTAACTCCAGACACGCCTGAATACCACATGGTTACAGACGAACCCTCGCGGGGTTGAAGGTCGACAATTCCGCTCGGTCTGGTATCGTCGTCAACAGTTACAGACGAACCCTCGCGGGGTTGAAGGAAGCACGTAGACTGTCGTATGGGATACCAAATCGAGTTACAGACGAACCCTCGCGGGGTTGAAGGGTAAACATCCCTCTCCTTGACTTTATTCCGATTAGTTACAGACGGACCCTCGCGGGGTTGAAGGGACACTCAACTCCGGGACGATGCCCTTGATTGACTCTGTTAGAGACGAACCCCTTGCGGGTTGAAGGAGAATCAAAGGAGGATTTGGGACTATGTTGTGGTTGTTAGAGACGAACTCTCGTGGGGTTGAAGCCTGTTCGACGCAATCAACTCGAATCTGAACGGGAATCGTTACAGACGAACCTTCGTAGGGTTGAAGGTCGCGGTCGGTGAGGATGGCCCGGTAGTCTTTCCCGTTAGAGACGAACCCTCGTGAGGTTGAAGGCACATCTCTTTCAAGTCGCTGGAGTTCTGTGTGAGAAATTATAGACGAACCCTTGTGGAGTTGAAGACACACGATTCTGTCGCCAGCACCCTTAGATTTTGAGTTATAGACGAACTCCTCGCGGGGTTGAAGGGCCAGCTGCACAGCGAGCGTCGTCTTCTCTGTCTCCGTCGCTGGTTACAGACGAACTTTCGTGGGGTTGAAATGCCTTGTGTTCCAGCGAGATCGATGCCAGTTAGAATTGAAGTTTCAAATCCGTTCTAAGACAATTATATGAGTTATTCTGAGGGCCTCACTCGAACGGCATAACATATGATCGCGCAAATAGCGTTTGGGAAGTGAAATATCCGAGTCCTTCTTAAGTAAATATACAATATGGATGGGCGTGAGAACACTGGTCAGATTGAAAGCGCGGGGAGACGCCGCCTACCAGAACGACTACCATCACAAACTCCGTGGGTGGATATGGTCTGCGCTGCGAGGCACAGACTACGACAGTTATCATGACAGCGATGAGATGCTGCCGCTCAGTTACTCAAACCCGTTCCCACCTCGGGACATGGACGAGGGCGACACGCGGCACCTCATCTTCGCCAGTCCCGACCGGGAACTGCTCAACATTCTCGCTGCGCGCCTTGATGACAGTGCGGAACTGAATATCGGCGAGATGCCGTTCACCGTTGAGGACATCACCGCGCTTGATCCGGATGTCGGCGAACCCGGTACCACCGGCACGATCAGCACGGGGACGGCAGTTGTCGTTCCGATGTCTGAGGAAGACCTGGAACGCCACGAACTGTCGCGCCCAACTGGGCACGAGGATTCGGACACGGATGTGTTCTGGCGACCGAAGCACACGGTCGGTGTGTTCTTCGATGAAATCCGGCAGAACCTCCAGTTCAAACACGATCAGTTCATGCCGGAGTACCTTACCGGGCCAGATGAGCGCGAAGACGACGTGCCACTGTTCGATGGGTACGATCTCGTGCGCACGCCAGCTGTTGAGGCGAACGTCACGGCGGATGAACGCCGGACGTTCATCACGAGTCAGTGGGTGTTCCGGTACACAGTTCAGGACGATCTTCACCGAAAGCACCTGAATCACATGTTGGATGTCGGGATTGGCGCGCGAACGAATCTCGGGTTCGGCTTCGTTAATCTCGATGAAGATGATGGAAACATGGAACGGTCGTTCAACAGTGTCGGTGGGGCGCTGTAATGGAAGACTTGGACATTAATGCGTTCGAGGATTCGAAGTGGGATGATGAATTAGAATCCCTACTTCTGGATCGCCCCGTTACATCGCTCCGCGACATTCAGTACTTGTACGGGTCGCTGTATCTGCTTGCCACCAGCGGCGTCGGTAATGAACGGTACTACACCCCGGATGATGCTGACAAAGTCGTGGAGGATGGCAGTGATGACAACCTAATCTCGATTAAGGTTGATGTCCAAGGCGATGAACCGACATTCGAGGGCGTGTCTATTCAGCAGTTCCGCCCTGAGTTAACGTCCAAACTCGGGTATTCTCGGAAAGATACCTCTCGCGGGGCAGAATTCAGTCTCACGTTCCGGACTGCTGGAGGTAAATTCCCGGAAGAAATTGCGGGATACGTCGACTCGCCGTTTCTTGCGTGGTCGGAAGAAGACCATGTTCAGAAAGTCGCCACCGAACATAGTGACGGACATCTGATTCAGTCACTGGATACACTCAACCAAGATACTGAAACTGTATCTGAAATCAAAGACGAGATTTCGGGGCGTCTTGAGGGCAAACGTCGCGCATTCTTGACCGTGAAACTCCGGCGCGACGAAGACGAGGGGTGGCTGTGGCCCGGTGAAATTGATGTGTTCAACAAGGCCATGAGAGCGCGTTTGAACGCTGGTATGCGTTCGAAAAACCAAACGGACATGTCCGAGGGCATTGGTGTGGACATGGTGACTGGAGAATCCGATCAGGTACTTGTAGGTCTGATGGATGACCCGCTTCGGTATTTCCTTTCAAAACAGTTAGAAAAATTCCCGAATCTTGATGGCGAAGAAGCATGGCGGAATCACGCAGTCAGTGAAAACACTGCGTTCGTGATTCAAAACTCAACGTCACTTCTTGATGCGTGTAGCCATTCCATGTTCGGGGTCAAACTGTACACAATTCCGTATTTTTCAGAGCCTACAACGCCTGAAATGGCGAAAGAGCTGTATCGTCTGTTAGTTGATGCGAAGACAAATGACGAGACGACTGTGTTCGAACGGGCGCTGGAGCTGCCGGACGATTATGGACTGCGGTTCTATGTAACCGTTGTTGACAAAGTGCAGTCGAAGCGGAACAACGTTGTTTCGGACGCTCGCTCGGTTACAGAGTACCTCCCGAAAGAATTGGGTGATGCTCGGAACACGGTTCTCCGATCTGATTCGGGGTATTTCCGGAAGAAAGACCAGACAGACGGAGTTTCCGTTCAGAAAGAATCCAGTGACTCCAGTGATGAGAATGAGTATTGGGACACACTCAATCCCTCGAAGAATTTCGCATCAGTCTTCTTCGGTGGGTCGTTCCTACACGAAACACTCCCCCAAGTCGATCTTTCAGTCGGTGACCCGCGTTCGAGAATGCTGACGAAGATTTTCGGCGGCGAAGCGGTGAGTGTCGATGAACTCCTGAAAGGGTACGTGGAACGGATCTGTGATGACGGAGGGGAGTCCTTCCCGAGCATGACTGTCATGGCGCAGTACGTTCAGCTATCCACGCTGGCTGCGACTGACCTCCTCACCTTTGCAGACGACACCTACAAGCCTCTCACAACGGCCCCTCACTACATGACTACAGACAGTAACACGGCGAACGATGGAGAACAGGCTGAAAATGACCAAACATCAACTGAAGCGCGGAAAGAAGCATTTCAGGCGTTTCTTGATGACCATGCTGCGCTCTCTGAGTCTCCGGAACGCCGCGCGGTGTTCTCTCTCGGGGCGCTCATCGGGCACCTCTCCCGGTACCAAGACGTTTCGCAGACAATGGCCGACAAGTACCCGGTTAGCAACGTCACGATGATGTCTTTGCCGCGTATCACGGCGAAGACTATTGACAAGACACAGGTGTACAGTTCCCAGAATCAGTACGATGGCGTCATGTTCCAAGAAGTGCTGACCGAGCTTTCGGACACGATGTCCCATGAGAAGATCAACGACTGGGAGTTATCGCTCCCCGACATCAAATTCCATTACAGTCTCGGGCTGGCGTATGGCCTCGGGTACCGCCAAGGAAACTGATGACTGCGAACCCTGCCGTACAGTTTGACACCGATCGGGTTGCCGGTACTGCAACGTCCATTTCCAACACGCAATCCAATGAGTAACACCATGTCCGACGACACGATTCAGAACCGAAACGAACTGATCGCCCTGTTCGACGCAATTAACGCCAATCCGAATGGCGTCCCGATGAGCGGCGAGAACCGCCCCCGAATTGATCCGCACACTCGGCAATGTATCGTCACTGACGTTTGCCTGAAGCGGTATCTCCGCGATCAGTTCGTGGATGATGGCGACGAAGTGTTCGTGAAGAATCTGGAAGATGCGCCGACCCGAACGGAGCATCTTGAACGGCTGGTAGGTGACATCGATTCGGAGGACGATGTTGGACCCGGAATGTTCGAAGACTTCCTCAATTCCACGGTTGACGTGCCATTGTTCGGAGCTACGCTCAGTTTCAGTTTCAATGACAACGACACAAGAGATGCTGTTCAGGAAGTATTCCCAAGTAAGTTACAAGGCCCGGTTCAGCTTCAGCCTGCGGAAACACTTCATTCGGTCGTGATGAATGAAAATTCGAATAGCCTCACGTCCGTGTTCGGCACTGACGACAACGACACTGGCGGGTATGGCCTCGCAGACAACCGCATCAAGTACGGGTTGTTCCAAACGTGGGGGCTCGTGAACGAGAACGCAGCAGAAGACACCGGCCTCACAGACGAAGAAGTTGAGCGTCTGGACACGCTCTTCTGGCGGTCGATCAAGAATCAGCCCACGTCCCGCGCAAAACTCGGTCACGAACCCCGTGTGTATCTCCGTGTGGAGTACGAAGAAGAAACGTACCAAATCGGTCTCCAGAACGCATTCAGTCTGTACGAACCGGCGTCTGAAGATGATAAAATGATTCGGTCGCCGCAGGACACCTGCTTAGACCTTACTTGGTTCCTCAATCAGCTGGATTCGCGTAATGAGTGCGTGAAAACGGTTCACATCAAAGTGGACAATCAGATGACTGTCGCCACACAGAACGATGGCGTTCTCGGTGGTCCGGAAGCGATGTACAACGAAATCCGAGACATCGTCGGTGACGATAGCGTTCACGTTATCGACGTGTACAACGAAACTCCCGCGAACTAAGTTTCCTCGCTGCTTTCTACATTATGACGCAATCACAACACCAAACGACTCTGAATGTCTCCCCAGAGAGTGACGTGTCTGAGTCACCGTACATGGATCGGTGCCTCTCGTTCACGATTCAGGGGAACTGGGCGCATTTCCGGCGCGTTGAAGGGAACACCGTGAAACAAACGTACCGAGTGATGCCCCGCACAACTGTCGCGGGACTCGTCGCTGCCATGCTCGGCATCGGGCGCGATCAGTACTACGATTTGTTCGCGTCGGACTACGCCGGAATTGCGATCAGCATCGAATCCCCGTCGCGGACGATGAACCTCCCGAAAACTCCGCTTTCGACAGACTGGAATAAGCTGGAGAAAACCAGTGGGAAACCGAAAGCCGCTGCTGCTACAAATTCAGGCGATCGGCAAGTCCACGGGTATGAGTACCTCCGTGATGTTGAGTACCGAATTGACATCACATTCGATGGAGAGCCGTATTCAGAATTGAAAGAGATGCTCGAAAACGGTGAGACGCATTACACGCCTTCGCTCGGGAAAAGTGAGTGTCTCGCTGAAATTGAGTACCTCGGCGAGTACACAATCACGACGGAAGACACCGATGAGGTGGTGGATGTGGATTCCACTATTCCGGGATCTCCCGGAGCTGTTGTCCCGTCTGCCAACGAATCGGTCATCACGGAACGCTCCCCGTCCATCATGACGGTTGATGATGTCAACGCCGGGCATCGAAGAACAACCGAGTACGTCACGCACACAGTTGCGACAGACGGCTCTACAATCAAGGCGAGAGGCGTGAACGCGAAGACCGTTGATGGACGCACGGTCTGCTTCCATTAACAGGGCCGAATTCTGATTTTCTCAGTCCTGTTTTAGACCGCGAATAGTGACTTTTCTCTGATTCTTGAGTCACTGGAACGGTGTCGCAGGCATCGTCGCGTCGCGGGTTTATGCCGGGCTATGAAGCATGGTTCTGTAGACTATGCCAGCCAATTCTACAGAGTCACAATCGGCGTTCATCGCCCGCCCACCCAGAAAAGCAGGCACCTCTGATCTTTCACAGCATCTCCGGACGGTTGCTGATCTAACAGTCGCTGAATTACCCTCTGATGGAACATCCCCAACAGGCCGTCCGCTCGAAGATCATGCCCGTGTTGCTGGATTACTACACGATATTGCGAAAGCGTGCCCAACAATCCAGCAGTACATCGATCCGAACCACCATGTCTCTCAATCAGAACACACGAGTCACGCACCATTAGGCGCGTCAATCACGTATCTGGTTCTTGATGAACTTGACTGGGAGCCGCAGGATTGGCTGATTGTCTGGACGGCAATCGGGAAACACCACGGCGACCTTCCGGACATGGATTCCTTCCTCGAATTGTATGGCGATGAGAAAAATGCAGTGTACAACGCAAGAGAAGGCGTTGGCGTTCAAGCCACGGAAATCTCTGGTGATGAAGACGCTCGGGAATTCATTAACACGATTCTTGAGGAAGTCACTGATTCCCTCGGCGTTTCCCGTACAGTACAGTGGGGAGACATAGCCCCGGAACTGGAATCGGGAGAAATTTTCAGTGATTTGCTTCCGTTCGGGGAGTCCTTATTTGGCGTTCGAGGAGATTTCTCCGAAACGTTGTATGATTCAACGTTGCAACTCTGGAGTGCGCTGTGCTTGGCAGACAGAACCGATGCTGCGGGACTCTCCCCTACCGACCTCGATGGAAAGTCACTGAACACCGAAACCATCACCGCCGAGATTGATTCTGTTGAATCCGACGGCAGTGACTCACCGCTCAACACGTATCGAAGCGAAGCCCGGCGCGCTGTTCGAGAAACAGCGCAGGCCGAGATGCGTGCTGGCGGATTCGGTGTCGGAACAATCACCCTTCCAACCGGATTAGGAAAGACGTACACAGGCGTCGAAACAGCACTCACAATCCGCGACATGAAACCCGGTGACGGACGACTCATCTACGCATTGCCGTTCACGTCAATCATCGACCAGACAATCGCCGATCTCGAAGACGTGTTCGATGCTGACTCCACCGGCGAACAACTCACCGCGCATCACTACCTTGAAGACACAATCACGGAGTCTGAAACAGACGGCGAATCCTACCGTGATGGGCAGAAGGCGTTGTTAGGTGAAACATGGCGAACGGGCGGCACTGTCACAACGTTCGTGCAACTTTTTGAGACGCTCACTGGGCCGACCAGCCAACAATCAATGAAACTCCCCGCGCTCGAAAACGCGGTGATTATTGTGGATGAACCGCAGTCACTGCCCGTGGAATGGTGGCCGCTTGTCGTCCGCCTATTCGAACTGGTTGTGGAACAGTATAATGCAACGGTGCTGAACATGACCGCGACGCAACCCAGCATCTTCGATGTTCGAGACACGGACCTCGATCCCGTGTCGTTAGTCCCTGATAGGGACCGGTATTTCGGCGCTGTTGAACGAGTTGAGTACCGACTGCATGAGTCCACTGCTGAGTATTTAGCTGATCGTGAGGCTGTTGGCATGGGCTACCAACAAGCGGCGTCCGAACTTGCAGAACACATCACGGAAACTGGTGAAGATGCGCTTGCAATCTGTAACACCGTTCGTAGCACCCGTGAACTACACGGTGAACTTGACCACGACCTTCGCAGTGACTTCGAGACGGTTGTTGATCTGGCTGATGAAATCACACCCCTGCTTGAAGACTCGGACGGCTTCGGAGTTGATGACAGTGCTATTGAATCAGTCGCAGAACGAATTGAAGCCGACGCTGATTCAGACACGGTTGTGCTTGGGCATCTTTCTTCGCGACTTCGTCCGGCGGACAGACAGATTCTGATTGAAGCGATCAAATCGCTTGTTGAGAAAGACGTGGTTGTCGCAGTGACTTCCACGCAGGTCGTTGAAGCCGGTGTGGACATCAGTTTCGAGTCTGTATTCCGGGATTTCGCCCCGGTGGATAGCATCATTCAAGTAGCTGGGCGATGCAACCGAAACAACGAGTCTGACTGCGGAACAGTGACTGTCTGGCGATTGGGGCGACTCGATGAAAACCACACCCGAACACCGTCTGAATTGGTGTATGCGCGCCGCGCAAACAAACTTGATGAAACAGCTTCCGCTATCAACACGGTAGTATCTGTGTCCAAGAGTGACGCTTCGGAATTCCGTGTGTCTGAGCCTGAAATGACGGTCGCGATCTCTGATGCGTACTATGCTGGGTTAACAAACCGTGATCAAGGCGAAGGGGCGTGGCCTGAGTTGGTTGATGAGGCGCAAGGCGCGGAGTTGCGTGGGGTGAGTCTGATTGATGATGATAGCGTGGATGTTGCGGTGATCCGCACAGAACAGGAACAAGACTGTGTGGATGCCATCA
>Ga0075133_100280_pt1 | contig 16613 bp, 17 predicted proteins | sample AntRauMetaRauer1_FD_69802 | JGI IMG/M metagenome (GOLD analysis project Ga0075133, IMG submission 69802) | Saline lake microbial communities from Rauer Lake, Antarctica, in enrichment culture - Antartic Rauer Lake 1 Metagenome Rauer1 | ecosystem: Environmental > Aquatic > Non-marine Saline and...
TTCGATCGCTACTGAACGGCAGTACACACCTGCTCGCCCGATGTCCGTGTGAGCAGCGTTCGTCTCCCCCAGTAACGGCGACGAGGTCCGGAACCCTACCCGGAGCGAACGATCAGGAGTCGGACTCGAGTGCCGTCCTCGCTCGGCGTGCGGTGTCGCGCAACAGCATGATGTCGTCGGTGAAGACTTCGACCGCGACGGTTCCGTCGAATCCTGCGAGGTGATCCGTAACGACGCTGTAGTCGATTTCGCCGGCACCGATCGGGAGATGGGTGTCGCCCCGGCTTCGGGCGTCGTGGACGTGGAGATGCGAGACGAGGTCGCCGTACTGCGAACAGAATCGATCGACGCCGTCGTCGCCGTCTTCCATGTACGCGTGACCGACATCGAAACAGACGGCCGTCTCGGTTTCGCGTGTGAGATCACCCAGAACGGTAAGCGGCAATCCGCGCTTTTGATGCCCGACGTTCTCGACGACGAGTTCCACGTCGGCGTCGGCGGCGACCGTTCCGATCGCCTCGAGCTGGTCGGCGAAGACGGGACGGAGATCCGTATCGTGTGGGTTCCGGGCCGTTCCGTGAAGAACCGCCTTCTCCGCATCTGCGGTGCCGGCCCACTCGAGCAACCGCGACAGATAGTCGACGATCGCGTCGTTGATTTCCGGGACCGGCGTCGCGACGACCTGCTTGAACGGTAAGTGAACACAGAGGTCGGCATCCGCAGCAGCGAGTATCGTTTCGAGTCGGCCCACGTCGATCTCGTCGGGATCGATTCCGTCGCCGACCGACAGCTCCGCGAGGTCGAATCCCTCGATCGTTCGTTCCGTCCGCTCGAGCGAATCGCCGACGGTGAGACCAACGTCCATACGGACGCATTCGTCGCCATGGATATAATATAGTAGCCACTGAAACGATTCACACACTGATCGGACAGCTGTCGGTCGATCAGGCATGCAATGACTTGCAGTGGCTACTATAGACTGCCCGACACGGAGACAGGACCAGGCAGAACCGATCGAGACCGAGTTTTATTCTGGTCGATTCGGTGGTGGTTATCTCGTAGTCTGTGTTCGACGGGATAGCGCTGGGCTCGGGCTACGTCGGCGGAACGGCGTCGACCGTTCGCGCGAGACCGGGTTCGACCAGCGATCGACGGCGGTGTGTCGGAACTCAGCACCGCTCGTCATACCGATCCAGAACGGTCTCGAAGAGCGTCAGCAACACGCCGAACGTGAGTAGTGCGATTCCGATCTGGTGAGGGACGCGACCGAGAAGAGCCCACGTTCCATTGTCGTGACTGCGCCTCTCGATGGGAACGTGTTTCGAAGTCGTGTCCGATCACATACACATACCATTATAGTCGCTCCTGCAGTCCATCTCAGTATGAGCGGGCAAATCCTCGTTCCATACGACGACTCAGGCCCTGCCGAAAAGGCACTCGAGTACGCCTTCGAAACGTTTCCCGATGCAGCAGTCACGGCCCTGTATGTCGTGCCGATTCCTGCGGGATACTGGACTGCATTCGGAGACGCCAGGGAACTCGGCGCCGAACAAGGCCGCGAACACGGCGAGGAGCTCCTCGAGAATGCGACGACGGTCGCGACGGAATACGATCGCGAACTCGAAACCGAGGTCGATATCGGAAAACCGGCTCAAACGATCGTCAGCCGAGTTGAAGAGGGAGAGTTCGACACGATCATCATCGGCAGCCACGGACGGGAAGGAGTATCGCGGATCCTCCTCGGGAGCGTCGCGGAGATGGTCGTCCGACGCTCGCCGACAACCGTTATTGTCGTCAGATAGCCGTTCGTCGATCGGCCGCTCTGCAGCAATCGAACACGGAAGCACGATCGTACACAGACGCTCCGTTGCGGTTCGACATCGAACTCGGTCAAGAACTCGAGCGTGCGAAAGCGGTCGCTGGTCCAGCCGGTGCGAATCCCGACATCGAGGTGCTCGACCAATGACGCCAGACGACCCTGATCCACAGGACGCCCCTGAGTTCGACCGAGCTCTCTCGATGTCGACGATCCGGTTCCCGACTCGGAGTACGGTGATCAGGGATATCACCCAGAACGTGGTGCCGTGGATGACGGGCAGATTCCCGTCGACGAACTGCACGAGATACTCCTCGAGGCCGAACAGACGCTGAGAGAAACCGACGAACAACTTCCCGAGCCACTGACGCTCAGCAGCTCACTCACTGAACTACGCGCCCTACAGACGCGTATGCTCGGCTCGATTCTGAGCACCGCAACGGAGGGGACTAAGTTACTGTACGCAGCGCAGCCGCTCGTCGGAGGTAGATTCCTGTCTCTTCCGGGGTTGTGTTCTCCTCTGCAGGAGGGTGACTGAGTTAACCAACGGGTCCGAGGGATGAGCCCAAATCGTTGGTTATAGTAGCCACTGAACGTCACTGCACACCCGATCGCACGACAGCGTTGCGATTAGCGTGTAAGTCGTTTCAGTGGCTACTATACTACACCCGAAGCTTTGGGTCCTGCTTCACTACCCTCATTTGGTACCGATACTGAGTCTTTCGGCACCGTGAGGGGGCCGTGTTTAGTTTCGTTGATTCCATACGTACGCGTAGCTCTGGAGCCAGGTTTCGGCGGTATTCGGTCCAGCGTTTCTGAAGCAATTTCCGAACTGGTAGGTTCGCCGTTTTACTTCTTGAAAGAGACGTTCGACGGCGTTCCGATTTCCGTGTGTCTCGTGACGAAATCGGAGTCCGTATCGGTTGAGTGAAACTTTCAGCCACGGTCCGGAATCGACGAGAAACACGGCGTCGTCGACGTCGTGTTTCTCGGTGAGTTCAGAGAGAAAGATCGAGGTAACACCCTCGTTCCGCATCAAAAACAGCCTAACATGGAGAAATTTGTTCGTTTCGGGATCGACAGCAGCGTACAGCCAGTCGCGCTGATCGTCGAGATGGATCGCGGTCTCGTCGAGCGCGATGTGATCCGACTGGGCACCGTCTGTCGGCTGTCCGTCGGCCTTTTGGACCCACTTGTGAACAGTCGAGTGCGCCCGTTCGACCTGAAGCACTCTCAGATAGAGATAGTATCCAAAAGTGATGATTCGTACAGCTGGAGCTGGATACTGAGTTCCATGAGCTCGCGCGGTGTCTGCTCGCGATCCACAAAATCTAGCTCGATCCCGATGCTAGATCCGTCGAGGCGGTCGAATTCTGGCATAACACAACGAATTCCACCGCTTCACTCCGTCACACTCTACTCTGAACAGCGTCTAGAGCCGAGGAGGAACGTGAAGTAGAGTCGCGTCTCGCCGTCGTAGCCGAACGTCAGCGGAAGGAGGTACGGGGCATCCTCCTCGGTGAGACCCAGAACGCCAGTTTTGATATGTTATGGAGCTCTCCACGGAGCTCAAAAAACCACTCTGCCGTGTGCACACCGCAAGAGAGAACCGAACGATGCCGGCGACAGACCGCGGCGGGCCCTCGGTACCGTTTTTGTCTGGCTGTCGAAGAGTATCATATCACTGCCAATTCGATTTCGCTGCTCCGACGCGTAGTGGCCGCTCGCAGTGTCGGAAGCGGGGGGCAAGAATTACCCACTTCCACGTGGTCCGTTACCTATGGACGAACCACGTGATTTCGACGATATCCTTGTTCCAACCGACGGCAGCAAAGCCGCCCGCAACGGGGCCGAACAGGCGATCAAGTTCGCGCGACGAAACGACGCGACGCTGCACGTCTTGTACGCGATGGACATGGGCGACGCCGACTACGTCGCGGTCCCAAGCGACATCGCACAGACGCGACGCCGCCTCGAGAAGAAGGGTGAAACGTTCATCTCGGAGATCGAGGACCTCGCCGCTGACGCCGGGGTCACCTGCGACACGGCGGTCAAGGCGAACACGCCCGTCGAGGCCATCCTCGAGTACGTCGACGAACACGACATCGATCTCGTCGTGATGGGCAAACGCGGGCGTTCGGATCCCGACAAGCCACTCATCGGGTCGATCACGAACCGGGTGGTCGGCTCGCTTGACATCCCCGTGTTCACCGCCTGAGAATCCCGATAATAAGGCCGATCCCGGGAGACTCCTCAGTCGAGAAACTCGATCCGGGATCCGACCCGGTTGTGCCGACCGAAACGGGTCGGTAACGGAGGTCCGCTCCGGTGCGCTCGAGCTGACGGCGGTCAGGTCTCCAGACCGAGCAGGAGGCCCAAGAGACCGATCCCGAACGCGTAGATCGGAATGATAGCGCCAGATCGCGTTCGGAAGGACCCGGACCGCGTGAGGGAGGATCATCACCGCGAGGAATCCCCCGGCGAAGACGGACGGGAGGGGCCTTATATCGACGGGGACGCCGTAGTAGTACAGGAACAGAAACGTGACCACGCGGTGATCGAAACGATCCCCTCCGCGAGCGTCGTGATCGCGACCGCGCCATCGCGGAGCGTCTCCTTGGAGGTCGCGTCGTCATTGAGAACAAGACAGTCGTATTGCCTCGACGCCCGCTCTGCACGCTCCTCGTCGCGCTCGATGACGATGACCTCGTTGCCGCTCGGTCGCGAGTTCGACGGGCGGTGTCCCGATGTCGCTCGCACCCACGACGATCAGATATCGTAGCCACTGAACGTCACTGCACACCCGATCGAACGACGGGAGCGTGGTTCGGAGCGAGCGCGGTTCGGAGCGAACGTAGTGAGCGAGAACCGCGGGAATGCGAACGGCGAGCAAAGCGAGCCGTGAGCGAACGCAGTGAGCGAGAACCGCGGACTGTGCGATCAGTGTGTGAATCGTTTCAGTTGTCACTATACATGTCACTGCCATTCAGAATTCGTCACCGAAAGCCTACCGTTCCGTGACACGAGAGGGGGCGCGGATGGTGTCGGGTGCCGGTGACGCCGATCAGTTGTCGGTTTCGCCGCCCTCGACCGGCGGCGTCGACGGCTCGAGCGTGGCGTCGGTATCGGCAGTGGGACCGTCGGAGTCGTCCGACCCGCTCGGCGCATTCGCCCGGGTGCCGCTTCCGAACAGCCGTGCTCGGATACTGCGGTTGTCGCGCTTCTCGGCGAGGAGCACGGAACACTCCACGTCCTCGAGCACCTGCAACACGACCGATCCGCGGAACAGCCGCGAGAGCAGCCCCTTCTGGGTCGCGCCGATGATCAACATCGTGGCGTCCCGCGCGGCGCGGTCGATGGCCGCCTCGACGTCGCCGCTCTCGATTCGCATCGTCGCGTCGGCGAGGTCGTGCTCGGCGGCCCACTCGGTGAGGAACCGACGGCCCGCTGCCTCATCGTCGGCGACGTGCAGCAGGGTGACCTCACCGTCGAACTCGGTCTGGAGCATCTTCGCGACTGCGCCGGACAAGTCCGAGGCCGGACCGCCGGCGGTCGGCACGAGAATCCGCGAGGGGTCGAACCCGCGGTCGCGAAACACGAGGAAGTCGGACGGCAGCGAGTGAGCGAGCTCGTCGACCGCCGTCTCCGCGCGCCCCGGCGCCCCGTGGGAGTCTTCGCCCCAGCCCATCACGGTGAGGTCGGCGCCGTAGGTGCGGGCCGCGTCGAACACCTCCTCGAACACGCGGTGTGATAACACGACGTGCGTCTCCACGTCAACGCCGAACGTCTCGGCGTCGTCACGGGCCCGGTCTAACAGGTCGTGTGCCGCCTCGTGGGCGCCGCGGTCTCGCGCGGCCTCCAGCGACGTCTGGTCGGGGACGTTCGCGATGTTGACCGCGACGACTGTCCCGTTGCGCTGCTTGGCGATGGCCGACGCGAGCGTGATCAGGTGCTCCTCAGTCGCGGGGTTCGCGAGCGGCACCATCACGCGATAGTCGTCGCCGCTCGGCTGGACCGACGTAGCCGCCGACACGGCGGCCTTCGGCAACTCGTCGGAACGGTCGAGGATCCACGTGCCCAGCACGCCGCGCGACTCCACCTTCCCGCGGGCGTACAGCAGGTACCAGAGCACGGCGAAGGCGACGAGGCCGAACGAGATCAGAATTATCGTCGGCTCAATGTAGACGATCAGCGCGAACGACGACACCGTCCCGATTATCGGGACGGCGGGGTAGAAGGGGACCTCGAAGTCGGGATCGTACCCCTCGACCCCCGACTCCCGCATCACGATGAGCGCGAGGTTGAGCAGGCCGTAGACGATGAGGTGGAGCACGGAGCCCATGGTCGACAGCGACTCGACGCCGCCGGCAACGAGGAAGACGAGGATGAGCGCGCCGGTAAGTGCGATCGACTTGTAGGGAGTCCCGAACCGCTTGTGGATCTCGTTGAGCTTCGGGGTGACGATCTTCTCGCGCCCCATCGCGAAGTTGATCCGCGATGACGAGAGGATCGATGCGTTCGCCGACGAGGCGGTCGCGAGCAGTCCGCCGAGCAGGAGCATGCCGGCGCCGACGGCGCCGAGCGAGTAGCCAAACACCTCGTAGTTGCCAAACAGCAGGCGAGCGGCGTCGACGACTGCGGTCTCATTGTTCGCGACCAGTTCGTTCGGCACTGCCGCGAGTAACACGACCAGGAACAGCGCGTACACGACTGTGACGATTACGACCGATCCGAGGACCGCGAGCGGGAGGTTCCGCCCGGGGTTTTTGATCTCCTCGGCGACCGAGGTAATCTGGACGAACCCCAGATACGAGACGAAGATGATCCCCGTCACCGGGAGGACTTCGCTCGTCGTCCCCGGCGGCGCTAACGGTCGTAGCGATTCCATATCGGCGTTCAGCAGACCGACGACGGTGAAGACGGCGAGGATCCCCAGAAGCGACATGACGATGACGATCTGGAGTCCGCCGGTCTCTTTCGCACCGAAGTAGTTGACCGCGATAAAGAGCAGCGCGCCGGCGAGACCGATCACCTGCGCGGCCTCCAGCGACACCGGTCCGAGTCCGACCGATCCGAGCCCGACGAGCGCGTTGACGTACTCGCCGAAGCCGTACATGTAGAACGCGGAGGCGAACGCGAGCCCGAGCCAGTTCGCCCACCCCGCGACGGAGCCAAACATGGGCCCGAGCGCCCGGTTGACGTAGAAGTACGCGCCGCCGGACTTGGGCATCGCCGTACCGAGCTCGGAGGCTGACAGCGCCGTGAACAGGGCGATGACGCCGCCGAGGACGAAGGTGAACGCCGCGAGGGGGCCGGCTCGCGCGACCGCGGTGCCGGGGAGGACGAAGATCCCGGCGCCGATCATCGTCCCGATCCCGATGGTAAGCGCCGCCAGCGGGCCGAGGTCCTTCGCGAGCTCTTCGTCGCTCATTCGGTCGCTCCCTCGCGCGGAAGCGCGATCACGGGCACGTGCGATCTCGTCACGAGCTTGATCGAGAGGTCACCGGAGAGGAACTGCATCAGGCGGTTGCCGTCTCGAGAGCGATAGGCGATCGCGCTCGCGCCGACCTCGTCGACGGCGTCGAATATCGCGCCGACGATGTCTCGGTCGTACGCGGTGTGGTCGTCGGCGTCTGGGAACACAGTCCGAACCGCGGCGTACGAATCGGCCGCGAGTTCCTCTGACTGCTCGACCGGCGTCTTGTCGGGGACGCCTCCGCCTTTCTCGACGACGTGCAGCGCGGTAACCTGCTCCGGGTCGTAGGGTTCGAGCACCCGTGCCGTCGCCAGCGCGTCCGCCTCGTGGGCGACGGGCAGGAGAACGTGGTCGAGGAGGTCCCGCTCGTCCGGTTGATCAGTCCTCGTCATACGAGCACTCATATCCTCGTCAGTTAAGAAGGTACGCTCTGCGTCACTGGGGCAGCAGAAGAGTTTATAATCTCTCTTCAGCGCTGAGAATACGTCGTTTGAGTTCATCTCGGTTCGTCCGTCACCGACTGTCAATCGCGGAGATGAACACCGCCAGCACGGGGACGATCCAGTCGACCGATCCACATCAGGAAGACCAGAGTCTGAGTCCACCCGTTCCACGACGACTCCGTCGCGGCCCCGACACCGCTGAATACGATACCGGCGCTGTCTGTGGATACTGCAGTTACGAGTGCTATAGTAGCCACTGAACGTCACTGCACACCCGATCGTACGACAGTAGCGCGGTTCTCGCTCGCGGTGTTCGCTCCGAACCGCGGGGATACGAACGGTGAGCGAAGCGAGCCGTGAGCGAGCACCGCGAGCGAGAACCGCGGACTGTGTGATCGGTGTATAAACCGTTTCAGTTGTTATTATATTTTCCACCGCCATCGGAGCGATCTTGAAGAGATCGGCAGCAAGCGGAGCGTCTACTTCCCGTCCGGATGTACTCTACCGGACTGAACGACCAGCCCATCTAGAGTGTCACATTGAGGAGCCTCGCGCAGAACCCATATAGCGGCAGAGCGACTACGACCTGGTGATGGACGATTCGCCCTCAACACAGACGCAACCTCGTATTCACACGTCGCCGCGAACGGACATCTCGCAGAATCAGGGCACGTTCAGAATCCACCTCAACTTCCCTGGGAGGGCAGTCCCCGACCACGACGACCACGGCTACGGGCCACTTGCGACCGTCGTCGAGTCGTTCATGGATCCGGAGACACTCATCCGAATGCACCAGCACCGCAACGAGGAGATCATTTCCTGGGTGCCCGACGGCGTGATGCGCCACGACGACCGGCAGGGTAACAAACTCGTAACGGACCCCGAACACCTGATGGTGATGAACGCCGGCAGCGGCTTCTGGCACGCCGAGGAGACGCTCGCGGACGACCCGCCGCTACGGATGCTCCAGATCTTCGTTCGGCCGCACAGCCTCGACCTCGAGCCGAACATCCAGCACGAGCCGATTCCCGATCCCGTTGCGAACGAGTGGCGCCACCTGTTCGGGCCCGAGGGGACCGATGCACCACTGTTCGTCCGCAACGATGTCGACTTCTACGACTGCCGCCTCGGCGCCGGCGCCACGGTCACGCTACCGTCCCAGTCGGACTGGCACACCTATCTGTACGTCTTCGAGGGAACCGTCAACGTCGGCGAGGAGTCCGTCGGGTACACCGAGAACGCACTCGTGACTGACGACGGCGACGTAACCGTCACTGCTACCGAGGACTCGACCATCGTCGCATTTACCATCAACCCCGACGCCCCGATCACACGCCAGGGCACAATCGGCCGCTGAGACACCGGTAAGCGGGCTACTGGTGGTGTTTTTGTCCCCCCTGAGGGGTGCAGCGCGGTCTGCACTGACGCAGTCGCCGTACACTCGATTCGGCGAACACAATGGCTACGATCAGTGATTCGTCGGTCTCCTTCGAGGAGATCGACACGAAATCCGAGGAGATGAACAGCACTATCGGAGCATGGATTGCCGAGCTTGTCGCCGGCGTCGACGACGCGCAGGCCAGCGCAGCGTTCCAAGAGTGGCTCGACGTCCAGCGTCGCTTCTACGACTACTTGTATCGGAATACGCTCCTGATCAAGCGCCAGTGTCCACTTTGATTCCTGCAAAGTACGTCTTGGAAGCAGGAACCCCCATCTGCTCACGGGCGTGAAGCGCCCGTTCGCATGGCCCGTGAGACCAAAGGTCTCACGCTCCCCTCACGGTGCGAACGGCGTCAGCCGTGAGCAAGTAGGGTGGGGTAGCTCGGTTTCGGTGTCGGCCGTCGAGATGCAGCGGAACACACGTCAGATCGTTGGCGATAGAAACTGTTATATTACGATCAGGATTAGACAAATACAACCAACTGCCGTTGTCGTACTCTCGCACAGATTCGTCGACGGGGTGGGTTGCCGCAAACTCATGGATTGTACGATACAGGAAGTCAGGCCTGGTGAACTGGTGGATGCAGTCGAACCGGACGAGGTGACGCTCGTTCTCGGTGCACCCGGTATCGGAACGTCACAGCGGCTGCGGTCGGTCGGTCGAACTGTCCGAGAACTGCCCGAGACAGTAGCCGTCGACGACGAGCTCGTCATCGTCGAGGACTTCGTGTCCGCGGTGTTCGACCTCGACGACGAGAGCGTAGCGACCTACACGTACGAGTTCGGCGAGAAATCGCTGTTCGCCGGATCGGGTGGTGCAGTACTCCTCGCCCGTCCGCGGAGTTTCGACTGGCTCTGCCAGCGTGATCTGGGGGTCGACGGACAGTTCGTCGAGACGGTCGATACAGTGTTAGTGGTACGAACGCCGCCGACTGCTGCCCCGGCGGCAATAAACGAGATTCGGCAGCGTCTCAGCAAGCGCGGTGTGGGCGACCTCCGGGAGGACGAACTATCGGTCGTGCTGGACCGGGCCAGATATCCGCCGTACTACTTCGAAACCCCGCAGCTCCAGGCACATCTCGGCTGGTACGATGCGACCGTCACGCCGGAAGCGTTTGTCCCCCTCTCGAAACAGGACGCTGCGTCGGTGATACTGCCCGGAGATGTCAGGCGAGCGTTCGGCGGCTACGACGTTTCGATCGACCCGTTCAGCGAGGAGTTCGCAGACGCAGTCTCGCCACTCGTTCCGAGCGGTGGCCTCCCAAGCCGGATCCCCAACGAACGCGCACCACCGGTCCTCGCCGCGGTAGCGCTGGTCGCCGTTGGACTGGACGAGGAGGCGGACTGGCTCGAGTTACTCGCTCGACTTCGAATAGTGTCCACGGCCGCTGAAGCACTGGAGATCGCACTGGATCTCCCGCCTGAAACGGTCGATCACCTCACGGTGTTCGCCGCCGATCCCGCACGGGCACTGATCGGCGATCGTCTCGCTGACGACGGCGACCGGGAATCGGTACTCGACGTGGCACGTGAGGCGGTCGGTGAGCCAGTCGACGTGCTCCAGTCGGCCAGTTCGACGTTCGGATCGATTTCGACGGACCCCGAGGAGTACGGGTTGTTTAGACTCGTCGGTTCCTGGTACTGGGACGGGCCGCAGGCATTGCACGACGCCGCCGCCGAGCGCGAACTGCCGGCGCAGTTCCAGGAGACAAACGGTGAGGACGAGAACGGGAGGGACTGGAGATCGTTCGCCGACGACACGGACCTGCTCGACGCACTCGACGGGGGACTGGTCGTTCTCTCCGGTCCCAAAGCGAGCGGGAAGCGTCACGTAGCCGCGTCCCTGGCCACGGAACTCGCCGAGTGGGGAGCAACTATCAGGCTCCCCGCTCTCAACAATCCCGACCACATTCGGGAAGGGGTCGAGGCGACGCCGAACGCCGTCGTCGTCGCGACGTACGGTGCCGGGCCTGCGAGGATACCAGGCGACGACGGTCTGCGAGCACTCCCCGAGTGGGTCGACGAGGGGAGTTGTGTGGGTGCCCTGCTCATTTGCGATGACGCCTACCGCGACCGACTCGACGACGTCTGTGATCGGGCCGGCTGTGAGGAACTGACAGCCTGGACCGACCGCGTCGAGATCAGCATGGACGACATGTACGGCTCGCCAGATCGAGAGCCCGCAGCCGTCGCTGAGGACCTGCTCGATGCGATCGGGTGGAACGAGGTGCAGTCACCGTCCCGTCGGACCGTCGACGTTGAGTCGGTCACGGACCAGAGTACACTGGCAGCGATTGTGGGAGTTCCGGATCACTCGCTGGACGGGGAATACGTCGGGGCCACCGTCGCCGAGGCAGTCGACGTCATCTCGATGACCCACGGGCCAACCGCTGCCGGGCCGTGGCTCTCTGTCATCGACGACCTCGTGGCGGAGGTGGGCCTGAACCGGACTGACGACCCTGACGAAGCGCTCCTGTACCGTGGCGAGGTCTACGGGACTGCCATCACGGCCGTGGCGAGAGCGAAGTCAACGACCGACGAGTGGGTTCACGCCGTCGCACGCGGCGTGCTGGAGGTCACGAACGAGACCGCCGCTCCGCACGGCCGCGAAGCCGTCGGCGGCGACCTGGAGCCGTTTGCCACCGCCTTTACGGGCGCACTGGCGAGGCTCGCCCAGCCGCCAGACGGGTCGATCGTAAACCACGGCGCGATCGGATGTGTCGTCGCGGCACTTCACGAGATGGTCGACGACGGGTAGCAATTCCCGCTCCACTTCGTCTACGGAGGCGCAGTCAGACGGATCGTTAGACGGGCCGACGATCCAGCGGCGGCCAACGGGGGCATCTCCACCATCGTCTCGCGCGTTCGCCAGTACGGGATGAGCCCCAACGACCGATACACCATGGGCATCCTCGGAAACAGTTTCGCGTCCATGCTCGGGGCAGTTGCGGATGTCGAGTGTTCGGCTGAGGAACTGTCGGCCTGGGTGGCCGATATCGCGTCCCGCGCCAGGGAGGCAGCCCAGGACATCACTGACCGGGAGAGCCAGTGCGTGATGCTCAAAGATGTCTACGTCGCCGGCCTGGGCATGTGGGTGTTCGAGCACGGTTGTCCTGACGAGACGTTCGCCCCCTTCCTCGACGCCGTCGGCCAGAGCGTGTGCCAAACGGCGACAGCGACGGAACTCATCGAGAACCCCGAGACGTTCGTCCTCGACGCGTACGGGCAAGCCGTTTGGCTCGTCGTCCGATCCGGTGATCTCGACCACGCCGAGCAGTTGTTTGCAGGGTGTCACCGGATCGTTGATTCGATCGCCAGTGCAGAACCGTTCGAGAACGAGCGAACGGTCCGGGCAGGCCTCCATGCAGCGGCGCTCGCCGCTTTCGGCGAGGTCGAGAACGACGATCCGGACCAGGTCAATCAGTACCCGTACGGTAGTGAAACGATTCCGTTCGAGTCCTCCCTCGGTTTCGAGGACTGGATGGAACGATACGACGCGTCGGTGATGCGAGGGATCGCAGCCGACGGACCTGCCGGGGAAACGACGCAGTATCTGACGGACGTGTATCGTGGTGGGCTGTCGACGCACGTTCGGGGGTACGATCCAGAATCGGCGGATTCGAACGGCGGCGTCACACCACGCGGGGAGCACACCTGGTATACCGGCCTCACGGATCGGATCGAGGCGAGAGCGACCACGAGCGACTCGGTCGACGATCCGATTACGTTCCTGGCGGACGTATTCGGCGGGGCTGCCGGGAACTGGGCGGCCGACGGGGAATCAGGTCGTACCCAGGAGTGGATCGAAGTGCTCATCCACTCGCTTCGGACCAGTCGAGAGTCCATCGACGGGCCCGACAAGACGGACTGGTTCGACGCCTTCGCGGCGACGGACGCCGAGATCCTGGCGGCAGTGCTGACCCGAACTGACGGCAGCGAACGGACGCACGAACGGCTGGTCGAGTCGGTGTTGTCCCAGATCAAAACGGCCGCGAACGCGCCGGACAATCCGCCCCATCCGGTAGTCTACGTGGCTTCCGTCTTCGGCAGGGCACTCGCACTCGCTGCCGACGCCCGGCCGGAGGAGGTTCGGTTCGGAGTGACCCAGGTCCTTGCGGTATTCGACGAGGAGTTCTCGCTCGACTGGGTCGATATCGAGCGAGCCGGCATCTTCGAACGGATCTACGCCGAGGCACTCGCGATTGTCGGCCGAACGCAGACCGATATTTCGGAGCTCGACGAGTGGCTCGAGATCGTGAGCGCCAGGATCGAAGCGACCGCGACGAAAGAACTGCCGGAGCGTCCGGCCGAGTTCGTCGCCGCCGTGTACGTTCGAGCCCTCCTCGAAGCAGCCCACGACGGTGCCGACGAGTGGCGGCGACGGCTCGATGCCGAGCTTCACGAGTTCACGAGGGGGCCCCACGTGAACGATCCAGCGGCGTTTCTGGAAGGAGTGTATGCCGACTTGATCGTGGAGGCTGTAAAGAGCCAGGGGCCCTGGACGGAGATCGAAGTGTACATCGACGCCGTGAACGATTCGATCCAGGCCGCGATCGACGCGGACCTGCTCCGTGCCGACATCGCACACGAACGAACGTTCTCGCAAGCGGGCGACACGCTATCGACGGCGAATGTCCGGGCCCGCGCGGACTACGTGCCACGCCTCGATCAGGGACTACAGGCGACGGGGAACGGCGACATCGCAAGTACCGTCTTCGTCGTGGAGGGGATCGACGAACCGGATGGCTCCGACATCGAACCGGACTCGACTACCGACGGCGGACCCGGACACAATCAGCAGGAACGGGAAGACCAGTGAGAGCGATGCTGCTGGGAACGGTCCGTAGCTGATCGTTCGACGACCGTCCAAGACCCAAACACATGGATATCGAACGACGAGACGACGATATTGTGTACTTCGAATCGCTGGAGGGAGCAGTGCTCTCGATCGATATCGACGGCAGTCCGTGTACAGTCGATCCGACGAGTCTGCAATCACTCACCGAGATACGGGACCACGCCTCGGGCGTCGATCCCGACGAAATCGCGGCCGTCCTCGGGTACCCTGTGGGCACGTTCGACGGCGTTCCCGTCTATCACGGCTGAGTGGACGGGTCGGAACTGTCGTACACCGTCGTCGATTCCGGGGCCTGGGTGACGATGCTGGTCGTCTCGTTCGGCGAAGTCCAGGCTGGCCGGTACGCCGCTGCGGCCGAGGCGCTATAGTAGCCACTGAAACGATTCACACACTGATCGGACAGCTGTCGGTCGATCAGGCGTGCAATGACGTGCAGTGGCTACTATAGTGCGAACCAGTTCCGATCGGTCCTGAATACAGGTGGAGCGGACGAACGGCCACAAGACTGCTTGGGGCGATGTGCTGGCTAGCCGTTAGGCGACCCCCTGGTCGCACCGGAATCGGCGTACTCCCGTAGCACCTTCCGAATTCGAGGGCCAGACCCTACGCAGCCAGAACATATCAGTTGGTCCTAGACTGAACTTATTTTCTTGCTTGACGTGCGATGAGATCATGCGGTACAACAGCCGAGAAACGGGAGGGAGAGTGTAAATGTGTACCCGATTGGTATATCTCGGACCAGAGAACATCGTGCTCACCGTTCGGTCGATGGACTGGCACAGCGAGATTGGTACCAACATCTGGGTATTCCCACGCGGAATGGAGCGAACGGGCAACGTCGGCCCGGCCTCGATGGAGTGGACTGCTGAGTACGGCAGTGTTATCACGTCGGCGTACGACATCGCGACGACCGACGGGATGAACGAGGCAGGTCTGGCCACAAACGTCCTGTGGCTCACCGAATCTGATTATCCCGAGTGGGATGGTGACACACCCGGACTGGCGGTCTCTCTGTGGGCGCAGTACCTCCTCGACAACTTCGCGACGGTGGCCGAGGCGGTCGAGAACCACCGGAAAGAGGACTTCGTCGTCGTTTCCGACGAAATCCCGGACGAAGGCCGGTTCGCCACCCTACACCTGTCCATCTCGGACGCCACGGGTGACAGCGCCATCCTCGAGTACGTCGATGGCGAATTAACAATTCACCACGACCAGGAATATCAGGTAATGACGAACTCACCGCCGTTCGACCAGCAACTCGCACTCGACGAGTACTGGTCGGCGATCGGCGGAACCGTCATGTTACCGGGAACGAATCGCCCGGCTGACCGATTCGCCCGCGCAAGTTTCTATGTGGACGCAATCCCGCAAACCCAGAATCGTCGAACCGCAACGGCGAGTGTCTTCGGTGCGATCCGCAACGTTTCCGTGCCCTACGGCATCAGTACACCGGACGAACCACATATCTCCTCGACGCGTTGGCGCACGGTCGCCGATCACCGAGATCGACGCTACTACTTCGAATCGGCGCTCTCACCGAACGTCTTCTGGTTGGATTTCGATGGAATCGACTTCGCCCCCGATGCCGGAGTTCGATCGCTGCCACTCGGTGAGAATCAGGCAAATGTCTTCGCTGGCGATGTCGCTACTGAACTCGTCGAGACTGAACCGTTCGAGTTTCTTGGCGTTTCCACTTCATCGAGTTGATCCGAACTGCGGGCACGTCGGCAGTCACGAACCTATAGTAGCCACTGAAACGATTCACACACTGATCGGACAGCTGTCGGTCGATCAGGTGTGCAATGACGTTCAGTGGCTACTATAACGGTCTGTGACGACCTCGCCTTTGTTACGTTCTACACAGACGACCGCAACGACCACCTCCGCGCCGTCGTCGACGACGTATCGGGGACAGGCGGGCAGGTCACTTTTTCTCGTACTACCCGTTCCGACAGTCCTCGCACTCATAAGAGATGAGACGCTCCGTTTCGTCTGGTATAGTCGGCTCTGTTGAAATCCTCAGTAAGTGACATACCTCGTCCCGTTGCGGCCAGTACAGGCTGTTCACAGACCGTCTATGGTGGTGACATGATGCCGAATCTATTTGCTATCAGTACCCCCACTCTCTAGGTATGCCCTCACTTGCGGAGTTTGAGGAACCCTTCTGGGAGCGACACTCGAATCCGAAAAGCGGCTGGAGTCGTGTACTCGTGCTCCCCGTCCTTTTCTATGCGGTATATCATCGAAGTTAGAAACTCGCGGGTATCACGGTGGTATTTACAGCGATCAACCCGCTGTTGTTCTCATCACCGGAGAACAACGATGCGTGGATGACTCAAGTAGTGCTTGCCGAAAGGTGGTGGACGGAAGAGCAAGAACAGAGTGTGATTGGGGTATCATATCCGAACGTACTCAACCTGCTCAACATCCCGGTGACGGGTTACTCATTTGTCTCCGCTTATCGGCCGTGGTGAATCGCCAGACGTAGCTTGATTTCACTGTTTTAGAGATCGCTTGGTGTTGTGAACCACACACATCAAAACGAGTTCACGAAATTCACCGTACCAAGTTCGCGCACGC
>Ga0075133_100295_pt1 | contig 15715 bp, 15 predicted proteins | sample AntRauMetaRauer1_FD_69802 | JGI IMG/M metagenome (GOLD analysis project Ga0075133, IMG submission 69802) | Saline lake microbial communities from Rauer Lake, Antarctica, in enrichment culture - Antartic Rauer Lake 1 Metagenome Rauer1 | ecosystem: Environmental > Aquatic > Non-marine Saline and...
GTTCGGCACGTCCGAATAAAGCGGTGATCGAGAACGATGGGATTCGGTCCTGTGTGATCGGATCGTAACCGTATTTGCGCGCAATTAGATAGCCGCCGGCGCCGATGATAAGTACGAGAAACGCGACAATCACCCACCCTGCAGTCGGAAGCAACGGAGGGCTAGATCCGCTGGGACTGTCAGGTCCATCGGGATTACTACTGGCACCCTGCAGGATCGTAATCTCGAGACCTTCTTGATCGAACTGATGCGGACCATCCCAGATGAGTGCACCGTTTTCCGTGCTCGTTGGTGTATCGACGAATCCGTAGTTCTCTGGCGGTTTGATGACAAGTCGCTGTCCATCGTTCAATATCGGTAAGAGGGAACGGTCAGGTGTCCAGAGAGCATCACCGACATGAAGGCGATCACCGTTGACCACTGCGAAGTTCGTCCAAACGAACGAGTAGGAGATAACTCCAATCCGCACGTCGTCACCGTTCGAGGGTTGTGACTCCGCATCGGTCTCAGGACGTATAATCCGAGGGTCGTCCCAATTCACATTCTCGATCGACATCTCGCGACCGGTCGATTCGGCTGCGAGATTTGCAAACTCTTGAAATGTGTGTGGATTATATAGGTCAACTTGATCACCCGAAACGACTGTATTGGCGTATTCATTGAAAATTTCTGCTTCGGTGTCGTTCCGTATGAGGAATCGACTCTCAATCGTCCACACTGCGCTCCCGTCATCAGCAATTTGGATCCGAATTTCCTGACGGGTATTGGGCAATTCCGGCGTCTCAGAGGACTCTTGCAACGAAATGGAACGTGACTGTTCAACTGCTGGGGAGAGGGAGGGCGATGCTGACGAGGACCGCTCGACAGTCGTCGGTGGGGAAGCCGACGGTGTCGCGGCCACTGCCCCCAAGCTCGACGTAGCGAGGAGGACTGCGAGGGTAATTACGGTGGCAGTGGTAATCCGCATGCGTACCAACGGGTGGTTTCCGGGGGGAAAAAACCCTTTCCATCGAAAAATATATCGTTACCGACCGCAGGAGACCAGCGTAAATAAGCCGTATTCTTGCTGTAGTCGATAAACACCTTCTTTTTGTATCAGGAGTTCATATGGAATCGCGATGAACAACGCGACACCTGTCTTCCTCGCGTTTCTCCTCGTCCTCTCGTTGCCTATGATGGCTACTGTCGGGGCGACTCCTAGCGTGGAGACCAGCGGCCAATCCGAGACGGCCCTCCAAGGGACGCAGTTCTTGCAAACAGCGCCGGTTGAAGTCGAGAACACGACGAACCGACTACAATTGGATGGCGACGTGAGCAGCGGATATACCGAGTATACGCCGAATATCGGGATGGTTTTTGCGATTGCTGACGATGAACTCCGAATCGACCACAGCCAGTACACGATTGTCGACAGGAAGTTCGCCACAGCGTCGAGAGAAGAGCGAATCGCAATGATCGATCGGGCGTACGAGCGGATTCAGCAACGCGAAGACGAACTCGAGCGACGAGAGCGCGAAGCAGTAGAAAAACACGAAGCGGGTGAGCGGTCGTCGGGAGAGCTGCTCCAGGCCCTCCTCCGAAATCACAACGAGGCAGCGATACTGTCGGACAGCCTCGACGATCTCAAAGAACGAGCATCCCAAGTACCGAGTTATTCGCTGCGTCAAACGCGTTCTAACCACAAGAAGCTTGACTATCATCAGACACCTCTCCGGGCGAACCTCGAGCAGCTATCGATGTCCCCAATCAGTAGTACCCCTCGTGACGTGGTCGTCTCCACTTCGCAGACTGGGTACCAGATCGAAATAATGGATGGAACGCGATACATCGTTGAAACGACACGGTTCGATAACCGTGACCCAACAGCGCCGGATCAGTTCGGCGATGGAGAAGCATACGATCATGCGAGGGAACTCTATCCATGGGCAGGAGACCGACCGTATTTCCAGGATAACAGTCCAGATCACTACTGGACTGAGATGTCTCACGAACATGGCCGCCTCGAGTTTTACTTCGACAGTGGGACCGGTGACGTCTATCGCGAGATACAGGAACTTGACGCATCGTCGATGCCATCCACAGAGGGGAAAAGCTGGCTGAGTAGCGGGGTAACTATGTCGGTAAACAGGACGCCGATGGGTGGACCGGTTGAGGTGACAGTGACAGATACGGCGACTAGCGAGCCCATGAACTCGACTGTCACGGTTGACGGCGTTGAGGTGGGCGAAACTGGCGACGATGGGAAATTATGGGTGATTTCGCCAATCGGAACACATGAACTCACAGCGAAAACAGAGAACGGGACCGTCACCGGAAGAATCACTCGTTGAAAGAGTGTAAACGCACTATTCCCGAAAGAAGTTGCAATCCGGCCGACAAACAAGGTAGTAGTGGTCGATGCTTGCGTTCATATAGGGAGAAGCAACCAAGGCGGCTATGCACGTGGGGCCGCACTGGTATGGCCGGGAGAAACGCAGCATACGCGCCGTAAGTCCGGTCATCGGCGTCCTCGTATTAGTCGCACTCACCGTCTGTCTCGCGGCCGTCGTCGCGGCCGGCGTCGGCGCGTGGTCGCTCGAGTCGCCCGGGCCGACCGCGAGCTTCGAACTCGCGGCCGATGGAAACGACTCATCGATCACGATCGAGCACGTCGCGGGTGACGCAATCGACGTCGAGGCGCTATCGGTAACGATCGCAGTCGATGGCACGGAATTGGACACACAGCCGCCGATTCCGTTCGTGGGTGCGAAGGGATTCGACGGCGCGCCCGACGGCCCGTTCAACGCGAAAAGTGATTCGACGTGGACGGCAGGGGAGCGGGCCGGCGTGTCGATCGCCAACAACAGCCCGACGCTCGCGGCGGGCGATTCGGTCACGGTCACGCTCACCATCGATGGGCGACGGGTGGCTCCCCTCGAGACGACGGCGACGTGACGAGGGCTGCGATGGCCGCTTGATCACTCCGGTGCGCGACCGATCGTCGTGATGGCGACGTCGGGATCGTACGACGGTCCCATGAACGCGTGTTTCACGTCCTCGAAGCCGGCGGTTTTGAACATGCGATCGGCCTCGTACTCGTCGTAGAAGAGCATAATCGAGTCGGCCACCAGCTGACTGACGACGTTGTCGGGGTAGTTCGGTCCGACGACGAGCACCTGTCCGCCGGGTTTGAGGACACGACGGAACTCCCGCAATGCGAGGATCGGGTTCGGCCAGTACTCGATCGAGCCGGAGGACCAGACGACGTCGAACGTATCGGTCGCGAACGGCAGCCGCTCGGCGTCGCCGCGGTGGAAGTGCACCGGCGGCGCGCGGGTGCCAAACTTCTCGTACGCCTGTGCGAGTTGGTGTTCGCTCTGGTCGAGCGCGTAGACCTCGTCGACGTGTTCGAGCAGCCCCTCGGTCGCGAAGCCGGTACCGCAGCCGACGTCGAGGACGGTCATGTCGTCCTCGAGTTCGAGCAGCGAGAGGGCCTCGTTTCGCATCTCCGCGTTCCAGATGAAGGGGTTCACCCGATCGTAGACCCGTGAGAGGTACTTGTAAAACAGTCGGGCACGGGCCTTGTTCTCGAGAAGTCCCATTTGTGACGAGTTTCGGTCCGATCGCCATATGTCTGCTGTTCCCGGCGCTCCGAACGTGATGTAAGTATATATTACCGCCCGTTTGGACCGGGTCGCGCTGAGTTAGTTTCGCAACTACCATATACGCGCTCTGGCAAACGTCCGACTGCTTAGAGTATGCCGAGGCCACAGGTTCTCGAACGAATTAAGTCGGCGGAAGCGGAGGCCGACGAGATCGTCGCACAGGCAGAAAACGACCGCGACGAGCGAATAGCCGAGGCCCGGGAACGAGCCGAGGAGATTCGCACGGAAGCGGAACAGGAGGCCCAAGAGTTGACGGAGCGCCGCCTGGAGGACGCTCGCGAGGAGATCGATGCGGAGTGCGAGCGGGTCCTCGAAGAAGGCGAACGCGAGCGCGAGGCGCTGGCCGAGCGCGCCCGGGATCGGGTCGACGAAGTGACCGACCACGTCGTCGAACTGTTCCAGGAGGACGTCCATGCTCAGACCTGAGCGGATGAGCAAGGTCTCGGTGACCGGGTCCAGGGGCGTCATGCCCACGGTTATCGAGACGGTTCACGAACTGAATCTCGTCCACCTCTCGGACTACGACGGCTCCTGGGAGGGGTTCGACAACGGCGACCCAATGGCGGGTGCCGAGCAGTCCTCCGAGAAGTTGGTGACCGTCCGCGCCCTTGAGAGCACCCTGGAACTATCGGCCGACGAGGCCGAACCGGGAACGCTCGAGACGGGCTGGGAACAGCGACTCGAGGAAGTCCGGACGCGAGTCAACGAACTCGACGATCGCCGCGGGGAGATCAACGAGGAACTCCGGCAGATCAACGAGAAGATCGACCGCGTCGCTCCGTTCGCGGAGCTCGGTATCGACCTCGACCTGCTGTCGGGGTACGAGACGGTCACCGTCCTCGTCGGCGAAGGCCCCCTCGACGAGGTCGAGGCGGCCGTCGACGCGTCCGAGGATATTCGGGCGTTCGAGACGTTCACCGGTGGCGATATCGTGGCCGTTGTGGCCGCACCCACCGCGGACGCCGACGAAGACCCGATCGACGATGCGCTGGTCGGTGTCGATTTCACCCGTTACGAGGTTCCCGACACCGAGCGGAGTCCGGACGACTACGTCGACGAACTTGAGACGCGCAAGCGTGAACTCGAGTCACGTATCGACGAGATCGACGCGGAGTTCGACGAGATCAAGGGAGAGGAAGCCGCATTCCTCCTGCGCGTCGAGGAGGAACTGACCGTCGAGGTCCAGCAATCCGAAGCGCCGCTGCAGTTCGCGACAACCGAACACGCGTTCGTCGCGGAGGGCTGGCTCCCGACGGACGAGTACGAGCGACTCGTCACCACGCTGAACGACGCCGTCGGCGACAGCATCGAAGTCGAGGAACTCGTGCGAGCCGATTACAACGATGAAGGGTATCCGACGCACACGGAAGACGTCGACCACGGCGGACCCGGCGGCTCGGACGAGACGACTGACGAGGAGGAACGAGAGGCTGCGACTCGAGAGGTGGCCGCCGACGGTGGCACGACGGCGACCGGTAGCACCGGCGTCGTGACGATGGTGGACGAACCGCCCGTCGTGCAGGACAACACCGGTGCGGCGAAGCCATTCGAGTTCCTGCTCAGGATGATCGACCGACCGAAGTACAGCGAACTCGATCCGACGATATTCCTGCTGTTGACGTTCCCGGCGTTCTTCGGGTTCATGATTGGCGACCTCGGCTACGGGATCCTGTACACGGCGATCGGATTCTTGCTGTACAGTCGCTTCGACAGCGACGTGATTCGGAGCCTCGGTGCGATCGGGATGTGGGCCGGCGGCTTCACGATGCTGTTCGGTATCCTGTACGGGGAAATCTTCGGCATGCACGTCCTGGGAGATATCCTCTTCGGCGGCTCGCCGCCGATGCACAAGGGTCTCCAGCCGGTGTACTCGAAGTACAGCCAGACGTGGCTCATGCTGAGCGTCCTGCTCGGTCTGCTCCACCTCACCGTCGGCTACATCCTCGGCTTCATCAACGACATGAGCCACGGTGTCGCCGAATCCTACTTCGAACACGGGTCGTGGGCCCTGCTCATGCTCGGCTTCTGGGCCTGGATCTTCAGCCGTCACGGCGTCGGATCGGCGCCAGAGTACGACGGCCCGAAGCCGTCGTTCCTCTACACCTCGCTCGGTAACGGATCCGAGGCGGCGTACGAACTCGGCTTCACGGGCCTCCCAGCCGAGGTTGGTCTCTACATCGGCATTCCGGTCGCGGTGATCGGGCTGGTGACAATGATCTACGGCGAGGTCCGACACTACGGCGTGCTCGGGATCATCATCGGCGGCCTCGAGAGCTTCAGCGTCCTCGGTGACGTGCTCTCGTACCTGCGGATCGCGGCGGTCATTCTCGCGAAGGCAGGTATGGCGTTCGTCGTCAACATGCTGTTCTTCGGGGTGTACGTCGTCGAGACGGAGTCCGGTGCCGAGTGGCACTTCGGAACGAGCCACGCGCCCCAGTACATGCTCGAGCAGGGAACCTATCACGGCCACGAGGTAACGGAGGTCATGTTCAACGGCCTGCTCCACGGCGGGATCGGCACGGCCATCATCGGCGTGTTCATCCTCGTCCTCGGCCACATCGTCGTCCTCCTGCTCGGTGTCACGAGCGCCGGCCTGCAGGGGATCCGCCTCGAGTACGTCGAATTCTTCAACAAGTTCTACGAGGGCGGCGGCCGAGAGTTCAGTCCCTTCGGCCACGAGCGCGCGTCCGACGACGACTGAGACGACCGTTTACGTCTCGGCTCACCGTTTTCGCTGCCGTCGATCGACGAAGAACGTCGACGCTGCGATATCGACCGCGAGCGGCTCGTCGGCGGGTGTGGCTCACGGTTGATTTCGATCGAGAGACGAGTGAACGAGTGACACTGACGAGGGGAATCGGAAAATGTAATATCCTTCATGCAGGGGGTTCAGCGGCTACACGACGGGATTCGGCAATATGGTTTGGGAAGTTTTATGAAGACGGTGGGGAGTAGTAGAACTTGTCCGGTTTCAAAACCACAAGAGAACACGTAATCATGATGGAAACTCTACCTGACATCGCGATCGCCATGAACAGTCTCGCAGAGAACGCCGTCCTGCAGCAAGGCGGCGGCCCGTCGATCGAGCAGGGGGCGGCCGCTGCACTCGGTATCGGTCTCGCAGCGATCGGCGCAGGGTATGCGGAGCGCGGAATCGGTGCCGCAGTCGTCGGCGCGCTCGCCGAAGACTCCATCTCGCCAGGTATCGGGATCCTCCTGACAGTCCTGCCCGAGACGCTCGTGATCTTCGCGCTGGTCGCGCTCTTCGTCTAAAGCGTTCTATCGAACTTTCTTACTATGAGTCTGGATACAGTCGTTGAGGACATTCGAGAAGAGGCTCACGCGCGTGCGGAGGACATCCGATCGGAGGGCGAAACGCGCGCCGAAGAGATCGAGTCGACCGCCCAAGCAGACGCAGACGAGATCGTCGCCGACGCCGAAGCCGACGTCGAACGCGAGATCGAGCAGTTGCGCGAACAGCGACTCTCCAGCGCGAAGCTGGAGGCGAAACAAAAGCGCCTGGAGGCACGCCGTGACGTCCTCGGCGAGGTCCGTGACGCGGTCGAATCGGAACTCGTCGCACTCGAGGCAGACACCCGCGAGGAACTCACACGCGACCTGCTCGACGCAGCGAGCGCCGAGTTCGACGAGGGCGACGACGTCAACGTCTACGGTCGCGACGAGGACGCCGAACTGATCGAGTCGATCATCGACGACTACGACGGCTACGAGTACGCCGGCGAGTACGACTGTCTCGGCGGCGTCGTCGTCGAGAGCGACCAGTCCCGCGTCCGAATCAACAACACGTTCGACTCGGTGCTCGAGGACGTGTGGGAAGACAACCTCCAGGAGATCAGCAACCGACTCTTCGAACAATGAGCGCAGGTGCCTCAAATCCGGAATACGTGAACGCTCGCGTTCGGTCACGCCGAGCCACGCTGTTCGCGGACGAAGACTACCGCAAGCTGATCCGGATGGGGCCGAGCGAGATCGCGCGGTTCATGGAAGAAACGGAGTACGAGCGCGAAATCAACGAGCTCGGAACGCGGTTTTCGGGCGTCGACTTGATCGAGTACGCGCTGAACCGCAACCTCGCGAAGCACTTCGACGATCTTCTGGAGTGGTCGAACGGACGACTCTACGACCTCATCGCCCGGTACCTCCGGAAGTTCGACGTCTGGAACATCAAGGTGATTATCCGCGGGATCTACACCGACAGCGATCCCGAGGAGATCCGGACGGACCTCATCCGCGCCGGCGAACTCGACGAGCGGACGATCGATCGGCTGGTCGAGGTCGACGAGATCGATGACGTGATCGAGCTACTCGACGGATCGATATTCGGCGAGCCGCTGGCGTCCGCCACCGAAGCGTTCGAGGAGACCGGTGCGCTCATTCCGCTCGAAAACGCGCTGGACCGAGCGTTCTACGAGAACCTGCTCGCAGACCTCGGCCGGCCCTACGAGGGGCCAGAGGCGAACTACGTCGAGTTTCTCGAGGCCGAAATCGACTTTCGAAACGCTCGGAACGCGTTGCGTCTCGCACGGAGCGGGGCCGACCTCGATCCGGCGAGCTACTACATCGAGGGCGGCGTCCTGTTCAGCGAGTCGGAGCTAAGCCGACTCATCGGCGACTACGACGCGCTCGTCGATCACATCGCCGAAAACGGCCGCTACGGCGACCGGCTCTCGGACGCGCTCTCGCGGCTGCGAGAAGCTGATAGCCTTATCCAGTTCGAGCACGCACTAGACGCTGCGTTGCTCGAGTACGCGGACACGCTCTCGAGCATCTATCCGACCTCCGTGTCGGCCGTGCTGTCGTACATCCTCGCGAAGGAGCGCGAGGTCGAAAACATTCGCGCGATCGCACGGGGTCGCGAAGTCGGCCTTTCCGAGGACGAAATCGAAGAGGAGCTGGTGATTCTATGAGCCAGGAAATCGCAGTCGTCGGCAGCCCGGAGTTCACGACCGGCTTTCGCCTCGCGGGCGTCCGCCGATTCGAGAACGTTCCGGACGACGAGAAGGATGAACGGTTAGACGACGCGGCGATGACTGCCCTCGAGGACGAGGGCGTCGGCATCGTCATCATGCACGACGAGGACCTCGACTATCTGTCGCGGAACGTTCGACAGGACGTCGAAACGAGCGTCGAGCCGGTCGTCGTCACCATCGGCAGCGGCACCGGTGGCGGCGGCCTGCGCGACCAGATCAAACGCGCGATCGGGATCGACCTGATGGACGAGGACGAAGACAGCTAAACTATGAGCCAGGCAGAAGACATCGAATCCGTCGACGAAGACGGTGTAATCGAAAGCGTGAGTGGTCCCGTCGTGACCGCCACGGACCTCGACGCCCGGATGAACGACGTCGTCTACGTCGGCGACGAAGGACTGATGGGCGAGGTCATCGAAATCGAAGGGAACCTGACCACAATTCAGGTGTACGAGGAAACCTCCGGCGTCGGCCCGGGCGAACCCGTCCAGAACACGGGCGAGCCCCTGAGCGTCGACCTCGGACCCGGCATGCTGGACTCCATCTACGACGGCGTCCAGCGGCCACTCGACGTCCTCGAGGAGAAGATGGGGACCGCGTTCCTCGACCGCGGGGTCGACGCCCCGGGGATCGACCTCGAGAAGAAGTGGGAGTTCACCCCCGAAGTCGAAACGGGCGATACCGTCGAACCCGGCGACGTCGTCGGGGTCGTCGAAGAGACCGTCACGATCGACCACAAGGTCATGGTGCCCCCGGACTACGAGGGCGGCGAAGTGACCACCGTCGGTGACGGCGAATTCAACGTCGAGGAGACCGTCGTCGAACTCGACAACGGCGAGGAGATCCAGATGCACCAGGAGTGGCCGGTCCGCGAAGCCCGGCCCGCCGGTGACAAGGAGACGCCAACCGAACCGCTGGTGACGGGCCAGCGCGTGCAGGACGGCCTCTTCCCGCTCGCAAAGGGCGGGACGGCGGCGATTCCCGGCCCCTTTGGCTCCGGGAAGACCGTCACCCAGCAGCAACTCGCCAAGTGGTCCGACGCGGACATTGTCGTCTACATCGGCTGTGGCGAGCGCGGCAACGAGATGACTGAAGTCATCGAGGACTTCCCGGAACTGCCGGACCCACAGACCGGGAACCCGCTGATGGCCCGGACCTGCCTCATCGCAAACACGTCGAACATGCCCGTTGCAGCACGTGAGTCCTGTATCTACACGGGAATCACGATCGCGGAGTACTACCGCGACATGGGCTACGACGTTGCACTGATGGCCGACTCCACCTCGCGGTGGGCCGAGGCCATGCGGGAGATCTCGAGTCGACTCGAGGAGATGCCCGGCGAAGAGGGCTACCCCGCGTATCTGGCCGCTGCGCTCTCGGAGTTCTACGAGCGCGCCGGCAAGTTCCAGCTAATTAACGGCGGCGAAGGATCGATTTCGGTCGTCGGGGCGGTCTCCCCGCCGGGCGGCGACTTCTCCGAACCGGTCACCCAGAACACGCTGCGTATCGTCAAGACGTTCTGGGCGCTGGACGCCGACCTCGCGGAACGTCGGCACTTCCCCTCGATCAACTGGAACGAGTCCTACTCGCTGTACAAGGACCAACTCGACCCGTGGTGGGAGAGCAACGTCGCCGGCGACTGGTCGGACACTCGCCAGTGGGCGGTCGACGTGTTAGACGAGGAGGACGAGCTTCAGGAGATCGTCCAGCTCGTCGGCAAGGACGCGCTGCCGGAGGACCAGCAGCTCACGATGGAGGTCGCACGCTACATCCGTGAGGCCTGGCTCCAGCAGAACGCGCTCCACGACGTCGACACCTACTGCGAACCCGAGAAAACCTACCGGATGCTCGAGGCTATCAAGACGTTCAACGACGAGGCCTTCGAAGCGCTCGAAGCGGGCGTCCCGGTCGAGGAGATTCAGGACGTCGACGCTGCGCCGCAGCTCAACCGGATGGGCACGGCCGAGGAGTGGAACGAGTTCATCGACGACATCGAGAGCGACCTCGCAGACCAACTGCGCGCACTGTATTAAACAATGAAAGAGTACCAGACTATCACGGAAATCAGCGGTCCGCTGGTGTTCGCCGAGGTCGACGAACCGGTCGGCTACGACGAGATCGTCGAGATCGAGACCGAGGACGGGCGAACGCTGCGCGGCCAGGTGCTGGAATCGAGCGAAGGGATCGTTTCGATTCAGGTGTTCGAAGGGACGGGCGGGATCGACCGCAACGCCTCCGTTCGCTTCCTGGGCGAGACGATGAAAATGCCCGTCACCGAGGATCTGCTCGGACGGGTGCTCGACGGCTCCGGGAACCCGATCGACGGCGGTCCGGAGATCGTTCCCGACGAACGACAGGATATCGTCGGCAAAGCGATCAACCCCTACTCGCGGGAGTACCCCGAAGAGTTCATCCAAACCGGCGTCTCCGCCATCGACGGCATGAACACGCTGGTTCGGGGCCAGAAGCTCCCGATCTTCTCCGGCTCGGGGCTGCCCCACAACGAACTCGCGCTCCAGATCGCCCGACAGGCGACGGTTCCGGAGGAAGACGAATCGGGCGAGGGCTCGGAGTTCGCAGTCATTTTCGGCGCGATGGGAATCACGGCCGAAGAGGCCAACGAGTTCATGGACGACTTCGAACGCACGGGCGCACTCGAGCGCTCGGTCGTCTTCATGAACCTCGCGGACGACCCCGCAGTCGAGCGGCAGGTCACGCCGCGACTCGCGCTCACCACGGCCGAGTATCTGGCCTTCGAGAAGGACTACCACGTGCTCGTCATCCTGACGGACATGACCAACTACTGTGAGGCACTGCGGGAGATCGGTGCCGCACGCGAGGAGGTCCCGGGACGCCGTGGCTACCCCGGATACATGTACACCGACCTGGCGCAGCTCTACGAGCGCGCGGGTCGAATCGAGGGCAAGGAGGGGTCGGTCACGCAGATTCCGATCCTGACGATGCCCGGCGACGACGACACGCACCCGATTCCGGACCTGACCGGCTACATTACCGAGGGCCAGATCATGATGGATCGGGACCTCAACAGCCAGGGGATCGAGCCGCCCGTCAACGTCCTGCCCAGCCTGTCGCGGCTGATGGACGACGGAATCGGCGAGGGCCTGACCCGCGAGGACCACGGCGACGTCTCCGACCAGATGTACGCCGCCTACGCGGAGGGTGAGGACCTGCGCGACCTCGTGAACATCGTCGGTCGCGAGGCGCTGTCCGAGCGGGACAACAAATTCCTCGACTTCGCCGACCGCTTCGAGTCGGAGTTCGTCCAGCAGGGGTACGACACCAACCGCTCGATCGACGAGACGCTCGAGGTCGGCTGGGACCTGCTGTCGGACCTGCCAAAAGAGGCGCTCAACCGGATCGACGAGGACCTCATCGCGGAACACTACCGCGAAGACGAGTCTGAGGCAGCCGAAGTCACGGCCGACGACTGATCAGATTCGAAAAATTCGTTTTTAATATTACAGCCCATTAGTCTAATATAAATCCATTCCAACCGGAAATTTATTTACCATCTAGAACATTATTAGAAATAATATTCTTCCCCTGGGGTTTTTATAGTCCTACATTTCTTTTTATTAATATATAGTTCCCGAATCGTGTGATAATCGCGACTGCTACATTCCAGTGCGGCCTACTAGTTGTATTATTTGTTGTTATTTATTCTCTATAAATATCATTCTTAGTAATAGAAGATTTTATTATATTCACACTTGTATGTTGACTCGTCTATGTCAAAAGACAATAGGTTTAGTCGGCGTAAAATGATTAAGACCAGTAGTACAGCAGTTGCTGGATTTGGTGCGATTAGTCTAAGCGGATCAGTCGCCGCACAAACGGATGAACAGTCGAGTGACTTCCAAGCTGAGAATTACGTTGAGGGAGAAAATTATATCTACAGGCGAGTACGAGACTCGGAGACGGATATGTTGTTACGGTTTGACTTGGAGAAAGGAGAAGCCAAATTTGCCGAAATTAAGTCCCAATCAGATCCACAGGCACTCTCTACAACATCGACGAGCGATGATCCGTTAAAAAAACAGACCCGCTCAATGACAGCGGCATCTGCTACTGTATCTATACAATCATCAAATAGAAATGACGGAATTGAACCATCAAAGATTGTTGATGCGACTCAGGGAGTTCAGACTCAATCAAGCGGCATAATCTTCCAAAAAGTAGATGTTGCTACGGACCACCTTGGGGACTGTGGCTCTGTTGCCTATAATAATCACAAATACTACCATGTAGCAATGGAGTTAGGTGACTACAATTTCGACGATTTAGGGGATGCCGTCGCCTACGGAGTAGTCTGTGACGCACTATTTATTTTAGTTGGATCAAAGTCAAAGGCACTGAAGAAAATACTAAAGAAAATGGCAGATACACCGCTAATTAGGGCAATTCCAGACTCAATCTGCTCCTTTATATTTGGTACTGTCCTTGATGGTATTTTCTCCGGTGGCGACGGCACATTCGCACTTTGGGACATAGATAAGAACGGGTGGGTAAACGAACCGAAACTTGCTGTCGGTGGATCGAGTCTCTATGACCCAAGCCCAGAATATATGCGTGATAATAGAAAAACGAATGAATACTTAGGGGTCCACACAGGTGCGTTTAGATAGATAATTATATATCTAATATAAATTGTTCTCTTAGGCTTCCTTCCGCACAAACCTCCTTGAATACCCGTCAGTTGTTATGTTAGTTTTTGGCCAATATAGTGTTTTATTGATGTTGTTAAGATATAAGTAGCAAGAATACATACTAGTTAATACAATGAGCAACCTAATCGGTGCATTTTTTGTTGGTATCGTCTGGGGAATCTGCTTATTCGCATACACAACATTCTTAGATATGGGTTCGATATCGTTTCTCCACCGACATAAATATCTAGCTACAATTTCAGATATTCTAATTGTCGGTGGAGGAACAGGCGTAATGCTCTATTTAACAGATAGCTACTTTTCGTCATTCGCATACGGCCTTGCAGGCCTTATACTCGCATCAGTCGCCAGTACTATTGTTTGGAGAATATAATTGCTATCGGAAACAATTATACGCGAGTCTCTTTAGCTACACATCCACTCCGAACTCACCGATGAACTGCTAATGACACGGCTAGAGCCCAGAAGTGCGAATTTCTGCAGTAAGAGTAGGAGGACAGAGATTAGATATTTGAGCAGGGATAACCAAGTTCGCCCGTTCATGTTCTGTCCGAGGACGGAATTGGCTCAATTTTCAGTCATTCTGTCGCTTGAGTTTTCTGGCGGCCGTTTCGGAGTCACCGGAACCGATCAACCATACCGTATGTCGAACCACCCGCAGTATTCGACGATTAGTGCCAAGTCGGTGAAACGAACGATTTTAGCACCATCTATTTGTCATAAGCTAGTGGTCGAAAAAGTACTCACCAACGAGCCCACTATCACGTATGACACTGACCGCTCAATCGACGACACCCTCAAGCTCGGCTGGGACCTCCTCTCGAACCTGCCGAAGGCGGAACTCAACCGGATCGACGAGGACCTTATCGCGGAGCACTACCGCGAGGGCCGTCTGTCGTTTACGCGCCATCGAGACCCGCCCGGTTTCGGCGCTGTTCGATCGCCGCGCGTACTCCCTCGGGGTCGTCGATCGCCGAGCGATCACACCGGAGGTCGATCCACGATCGCTCGAGGACGAGGTTCTCGTCGGTCAGCGATACGCTTCCGATGTCGGTCCAGGGAACTAACCGCGTTCCGGTCGGCCCCGCGGCGACCAGTCCCGCCTCGTGGATGCGGAGTTCGCGGCCCGTCCGTGACCCGCCCAGATCCACGTCCAGCCGATCGAGCCGCCCGCTGGCCTCGAGTCCCTGAACGAGAAAGAGGAGACCGAGCAGGAACCACTGCACGGTGAAAAAGCTGATTTCCCGAGTGACGAAACCGAGCGCGAAGTAGCAGATGGCGAACGCGTACAGACACAGCACCCGGTTGGGCGAACGCCACTGCCAGGCCGCGACCGGGTCGTCGGGGGTGATCGCCGCCACGTACCGCGTTCGGGCCATCGTGGCGACGACGGCCGCTCCGAACAGCGCGGCGGCTGTCGCCAGACCGCTCGCGAGTGCGAGCGCGATCGGTATCGATGGCAGAAAGACTGCCGCGAGCGCTCCCCCCGCGAATGCGACCGCGGGGACGAACCACGCGGCCGTCAGCCGGCGGCTGCGACCCGTTCGCTCGGGCAGTCCGTCGGCCCTCGCCCCGAGGGAACTGCCGACCACGAGCCCGATCGAGAGGGTCGTCGGGACGGTGGCGACGAGGACGCCGCTCGAGGCGTTCAGGGCGACGCCGGCGACGAGCGCCGCGCCGGTCAGGACCGCGGTGAGGTAGACGCCGATCCCGATCCGGAAGCCGGTGTCGGGGGAGTCGAAATCGTCGGGGAGCGAGACGTCGCGGGCGGCCGTCGGAAACACGAGCCAGGCTACGGAACGAGAGGCAATAAAATGTCACTGTATGCGACAAACCGAAACAACCGTATGCTCCGCCGATGAATCGTGGTATGTATGCACAAACCACTGCTCGTCCCGGAGTTTCTCGACCGGGCGCGGACGCACTACGGCGACGACGAGGCGGTGGTCGCCACCACGGGCGAACGGTTCACGTACGACGAACTCGGCGAACGGGCCGATCGGTTTTCGGCGGCGCTCCAGGAGCGCGGGGTCGAGAAGGGCGACCGCGTCGCCGTGCTCGATCCGAACACGCACTACCACCTCGAGGCGGCCTACGGAATCATGCAGATCGGCGGCGTACACACGCCGCTGAACTACCGGCTCACGCCCGACGACTTCGAGTACATCCTCTCGGACGCGGGCGTGGACGCGATCTACGCCGACTACGATTTTGCCGACAGGGTCGAGCAAATCCGCGACGAGGTGCCGACGGAGACCTTCATCACGAACGATCCCACCGAAGTGGACGGGGGTGAGGCCGGCGAAGCCGGGCGATCCTCGTCGGACTCGTCCGACGGAGAGTGGGAGAGTTTCGACGACGTGCTCGAGGACGCGGGCACCGAGTACGACCG
>Ga0075133_100313_pt1 | contig 14640 bp, 14 predicted proteins | sample AntRauMetaRauer1_FD_69802 | JGI IMG/M metagenome (GOLD analysis project Ga0075133, IMG submission 69802) | Saline lake microbial communities from Rauer Lake, Antarctica, in enrichment culture - Antartic Rauer Lake 1 Metagenome Rauer1 | ecosystem: Environmental > Aquatic > Non-marine Saline and...
GCCTGCGCGTCGTCGACGCCGGCGACGAGGTCGTCGATCCACTGTTCGATAGTGCTGTTCATTTCGTCTGATCGCGTGTCGGTCTCCTCGAAGGAGACCGATGAGTCACTGGTCGTAGCCATTGTGTTCACCAAATCGAGTTCACGGCGACTGCGTCTGTTCAGAACGTGCCGCACCCCTCAGGGGCGTTCAAAAATCGAGTCTGTTGGTTAGCGGAGCTCGTGTCGTTCGTCAGCGAAGCCAACCGTGACGAGGTACTCGAGGAACTCGTCGACGGGACCTCGGCCAGCATCTGTGATCTCTTGTTCTGGACGGTATCTTTGATTCTCATATTCTGCGTCAGGAACTGGGTCATCGATACCGGGTACTCTATCGAATCCTGGGGTCTCGTGTGGATCTTGATCTCGTTCGTTCGGTGTCATTGCTCGAACACCTCAACATCGGGGCGTTTCCCAGCTGGACCGGCAACTGCTTTTGCACGTTCAAGTTCACAGAGTTCGTGCTGGGCGTGTCGTTCGAGTGCCTCTGCTCGCCGACAACGTTCGAGGGCTGCATCGTCGACACTGTCCTCATGACCGAGTGTGAACCACTTGCCTCGATGGTCGCGCTGATCGAACATCACCGACCTTCCTCCTGATCAGCGTATGCGGCGTCTCGAGCGTCCGCTTGGAGGTGTTCGTAGCTGACCTCACAGCTGTCCGAACAGAACCGACCAGAATATCCTGTACGATCGCGAGCAGGTTCCGAACACGTCGGCATCCGACACTCGTCGCGGTCAATCATCTGGCGATCCCTCGGTTCAGGAGCTGAGTCGTTTCAATGCCTCTCGACGTGATTGCTGTCTCTCTTTGTCTCATGGCTTGCTGCAGTGGACTCCCTTCGAGCCCCCGCACCCCTTTCGGGGGATACAAACCGTCTCGAGTGACGAGACCACCCCACAGTCAGCGGCTGAACGTCCCATCTGGCGCAGGGACAAGTCTCGTCCGGATCTCGAGGTCGACACGCCGCAGATGCTTGCAGCCATCATCTGGCTGGCGCTGCTCGAAATCAGGACAGGTACACGTCGCTGCCCCGATATCGACCTTGTAGGTGTTACCGCTCTCACTCTCGACTTCGTAGAGTGGGCCCAGTGTCGCAAAGCGGACGTCTATCTTTTCGTTCAGTGCACGGCGAGTTCGTGGGTCGTCGATCGAGTAGCCACCTGCCTCGAGTGCGTTCGGTGGCTGGGGATTGTCGCAGGAGGTGGTGAACTCGTCGCGATGGTTGCGTTCTTGGCCACACTTCCTGCAACGCCAGTAGCGTGTCCGATATTCGTAGCCCTCTGTGAGATTGAGTTCGTACGGTGTTGGCTCCGCACCTGGCAGCCATTCATCGATCGCGACGAGTTCGTGTCCGTTCAGTCGGGCAACGTCTCCTGGATAGCTGCGATCGCGGTCGGTTGTGTATTCGTCTGTCAGTCGATCTCGATGCGAGTCGCTCTGGAGTGGTCGGTCTATACTCATTCGTGGCCTCGAGGCACACGAGTATGCGCCTCAGTCCTACTGGCGCACAAAGATCACCGGTGTAAGCAGATTAGGAGAACAGATCAAGTCCTCGGCTATCTGGCTGGACTTTCACAGTGCTCGCGGGTCGCTGTCGACAATACTCGCAAATGCGACGTTCTTCTGAACCTCCTCGATTTCGATGGTAGGCTCGTCACCAGGTTGGGCCCCAGAGACGATCACGACGTAGCCACGTTCGACTTTTGCAATGCCGTCGCCCTGATCGCCGACAGTCTCGATTGTGACATCGCGTATTTCGCCTTCCTCGACAGGAGGTCCCGATGGGGCACGGCTCTCTGTTTTCTGAGAAGGAGGTTGCTGTGTCCCCTGTTGCATCGATGACTCTGTTGAGGCAGGTGACTCAAGAACCGCTACGCGATACGTTTCGTCAGCTGACAACGCCTCGCGATTGACCTCACTCGAGGGGACTTCAACAACGTATGTTCCATTTCGCTCTTCAATTGGGGCGCTGAACAGAGAGCAAAGGGAATCGGGAATCTCGACCATTGAGCTTCTAGTACTCAACACCCACGGGACAAGTAAGTTTAACCCAGAAGGTTGGCGAGCTCGTGGAGGTTCTCTTTGAGGTTGCGGTTGTACTCGGTTGAGACGGTAATGAACTCGTCATCGTCGCTATTCTCCTTGTACTTGCCCAACGAAAGAGCGAGGTCCCCGCTCGGAGTTACAACGAGCTTGAAGATAACTGAAGTGCTCTGTAATCCGGTCTCGAGCCATGCTTTTCCGATATCTGTCCACTCGTCGGCAGATGTGTCGGCTGAGTCCACCTTGTAGGCCAAGCTGTGGACCTTGTCACGATTTCGAGAGTGTTCGGTTCGAACCGGAGCGAGAACGCACTCAGTGCCGTGATCCTGTTTCCCGAGCTGAAGCATCGTCTGCCCGTCGAGCGTCTCGGTTAGCTTGAACCATTTCTGATATTGGTCATACGATTCACTCAACCACCAGAACCCGAGATCATTCCAACCCGACTTGCCTCCCTGATCGAACCTTCCGTACTCCCATGCACGACGGAGACTTTCGCTGTGTTCGGCAAGATACTCTGCGGGAAAGACAACGTCTAGTGAGGGATTTGCTGGTTTTGGTTGTCGCAGCCAGTGTATGACGCCATGATATCCGTCGCTGAAGTCGTGTTGCACCGCGTGAGGCCACGTTGGAAGGATGCCAGAGAGATCAACGTTGAATCCGGAGAAGTCCTCCTGATCCAGCCAGAGAACGCTGTACTCCTCGGCGAGATACTCCGAGGTAACATTGTCGACGTCCTTGTCTTCATGTTTGTGTTGCACCTCAACACCGATGCCACGTCCTTCTGGGAACCGCGGCTTTGGAAACTCGACGAGAACATCAGCACGCCGATTACCAAGCTGTTGCTCGAGCCCGATCGCAGCGTCAGGAAACTTGGTCATGAGCTTGGAATAAGCGATCGACTTCATCCGCGAATGAGGCGGAGATTCACCGCCACAGTCTGTCTCCTTTTCAGCATCATGGTAGAAGTGTCGAGCTACGAACGAGCCTTTACGGCGATGAGAGTCTCGAATTTTCAATCTATCGCCGCAATTCGGGCACTCGAGCGAATCTTCCTTCTGCACCTGATTCGGAATAACCTCGCTATCACCGTGGAGAGCCAAGAATGGCATATTATTTGTCTCAAATTAACACTCCTCCTATAGAATAATACCCTTATTATGATTCTCGTTTGAGATGTGTATCTATTTAATCCGGGAGTCAGTCAGTCAGAAGTAAGAATGGTGTCAGTCTCACCTCTTGAATTCGCCAACACCCATCGACCGATTTACTTCGAGCCAGAAACCGATTTGGAGGTATTTGACGAAGACGAGGAGGTGTGGAATCCACTTTTCAAAACCTCATACTCCCTCTCTGCACTCATTGACGCGCTCAAAGTGAATGAAATAGAAGCTGGAAACGTCCGTTTCAAGGACTCTGTAGCCCAGGAGTACCTACACCATCTTAAGGAAACAGGGATTGACGACCAGCTTCATCACGAGGATCTCATGAATCGTGTCCGGCTCGTAGCGTTCGCTGACGAAGGTTACACAGCGGTCGACGACTTTCTGGGAACAGCAGATCCTATCGATATTTCTCGAGATACCGGTGTTGACCGTGATATCGTCTCCAGTATAGCGACGAACTATCTTGATGGGTTTTCGTCAGGAAGTGCATTCGGTGATACAGGCCCGCTACAGGAACTGAATCCAAAGGACTCGTTCACTGGGTGGGAACTCATGGAGACTTCATCGAACCGGATTCGGTGGGTTTCGACCGGACGGTTCAACCTCACGATCAGTCCAGCGCCGGACGGCAGTACTACGATTGCGTGCAACGCGCCAGAAGCAGAGCGGAATGCTTGGTATCGGAAAGGACACTCAGTCGAAGCGGGTCCTGATGAGTCGCTAACTCCTGATGAAGCCCTTGAGCAGTCTCACGAGTGGTTGGAAGCGCATCAACTGGAGTACGAAGACGATCTCGCAGAGTTCCCTCGAATCGGTGCGGCGACCAAGGATTACCTCGCGCTCGAATACGGAATCACATCGAGAGAGGAGTTGCAGACCTTTGCAGCGGAGCAGCCTGAAGAGTTCGATGATATCTTTGGCTCTCCTGGAAGTGATCTCAGAGAAGCATTGGAACACTGAGTCGACCACGGCCACATCATAGAAAATCTACAGGTTTATAACTGCTCTCGAAACAGCGTGAGTATGTATATTGCAGCGCTGACGGAACCTGGAAAGCGGCATCATAATCGGTCAAACCATCTGGTGTTCGTCCTTCTAAACGCAGAATCACATGGTCTGACGCGAATCCACCCAGAACCATATACCTGCGAGTGCGGTGCAACGTTGACACCCGATGTACTCGACGAAGGGGATGAAGCGAAGGCATCTTGGCCGAATTGCAAATCGTGGCGTGACGGTGGTCGAAAGAAGTGCCCGGCATGTGATGAATATCCCTCAATCGACCGAGAACAACACATTCGAGCTCGAGGGTACGAACCTACACCGAAAGACGATATTAAAAACGTCACACAAAATCAGCGAGAAGACGCACTTGAAGAACACGATGGGCAGTGTATCGTGTGTAGTGACGACGCCGAGTATGTGAAACGAGTAGTGCCGCCAAGATACGGCGGAACTCGAGAACTGAAAAATCTCGCCCCGCTCTGCGACCATCATTACGAGGATTTTGGCCACATGTTCGCTGATCTGCTACAGCCGGCTGAGTGGTACCAGATTCACAGTATCTCGTGGCGCGAGGTAGCTGAGTCGATGCGGGACCGGTATGCCGACCAAGGAGTTGATTCGCTTGTCGAGACGTTAGACGAACTTCTCGAACGAAGACAACCAGATAACCCGTATCCGTATATCCGCGCTTGATGTCGTTCATGCTGACTCCCGCTTAGAGACGGGGAAATCGCCTGCTTTGAGCACCTTTGTCGGAGATCCGCCTGTAAAAGAGGCGAGATGAGTGGTTCCGGCGTTGAGGGTCGAGGCCGTTTCTCTTATGTAGGCCTATACTCGTATCAACTATAATTTAACGGAAGATACGGCGATAACTGCACTTTCTAAACCTAAGAAACAGCTGCTTCGGTGCTGGTTCACCTCTTGCAAAACCTGACCGACGTACAAGCTCTTGTTCTGAGTTTCCAGTAATTACATGATGTTTCGATTACGTAGATACGGCTAATACGGATGAGCCAGGCTACTCTCACTGAACGCCCTTACCATAACTCGAATCTCTTCTCAACCCACTACCTTGACGAACGGATTAAACACCGGCCCGAGTGGGACTGCCATACCGAAGCGGAAGAGGTGATGGAAGACCTTCAAACCCTCTACCAGTTAGAAGGCAGCCTCTTCGAAGGCTACAAAGAAGATGATCTCATCAACAATTGGATCGACGAAGTTCTCAACATCCTCGGGTACGGAACTCAGGTCGAAACCACACTCCCAGACGGCAACGGATACGTCGACATTCTTCTCTTCGAAAACGACGAACAGCGCCGAGACGCAGCTTCTCTCTACCTTGACACCAACAACACCAAAGATCTATTCAACAACGGCGTTGGCGTCGTCGAAGCCAAACAATGGGATGCCGATTTCAACGTCCGATTCAGCGAGCAAAGGCCCTACAGAGACGCCTCTCACCAGATCAAACACTACCTCGAGAACGTCAAGGACATCGAATGGGGTATCCTCACTAACGGACGGAAATGGAGACTCTACGGCACTAAAGACTACGAGACAAAGACCTACTACGAAGTCGATCTTCCCGAACTCCTTGAACAAGGCGACGTAGACCAGTTCAAATACTTCTATGCGTTCTTCCGGCCAGAAGCATTCCGGGAAACAGCCGGGTCAACCTTCCTTGAAACAGTTTGGTCTGAAAGCGAGACCGCATCCCAAGAACTAGGGGAAGACCTCCAGGACAACGTCTTCACAGCACTACGAGTCCTTGGACACGGCTTCATCGAATCCAACGATCTCGACATCGACCCCAACGACACGGAAGCCCTGAACGAGTTGAAAGAGCAGTCCCTCGTGCTGCTGTACCGGTTGATGTTCGTCCTATACGCAGAATCCCGGAACCTGATTCACCCTGAAGAACAAGAAGCCATAGAAGAGTACGAGGAAAACTTCAGCCTTGACCAGCTCCGGCTGGGCATCCACGACACGATCGGTGAAGTGGATCAAGGATTCGAAAGCGAATACAGCGAATACACCTCCACAATGTGGCGGCAGCTGGAGGACCTGTTCGAGCTGATCGACAAGGGTGAGGAATCCCTGGGGATCCCGCCATACAATGGCGGTCTGTTCGACCGTGAGAAGCACGAGTTCCTCTCTGAAAACTCGGTCAGCAACCAGCACCTCGCCGAAGTGATCTACCGCCTGTCCACCACTGAAAACGAAGAAGGACGGTACGTCTTAGCGGATTACGGCGACCTGGACACCCGCCACCTGGGGAGTGTCTACGAAGGACTGCTGGAACACCAGTTCCGGATCGCTCCCGAAGACTATGCAGCCGTAGAAGAGGACGGGGGACAGGTCTGGAAACCTGCCACAGAAGTCACGGTAGCTGACGCAGTCGAAACAGTTTCCGAAGGCAGTCTGTACGTCGTCAACGATGAAGGCGAACGCAAAGCGACTGGTGCATACTACACGCCCGACTACGTTGTCACCTACATCGTAGAGGAAACAGTAGATCCCCTGATCGAAGAGATACGAGAGGATCTGATAGACCAGGGATTCGAACCAGGCACTCAGGAGTACTTGGGTCCGTTCCTCCGCCGAGTAACCGATTTGAAGATTCTAGATCCTGCCATGGGGAGCGGCCACTTCCTCACTCGGGCAACCGGCTACCTCACAGAGCAGGTGATGCACGAAGTCCGCGAAGTCGAGACCGAGATGGGTGTTGCATTCGACGAACAGCACATCCGCCGTGAAATTGCCAAAGAGTGTATCTATGGGGTCGACCTGAACGGGATGGCTGTCGAACTCGCAAAGCTGTCGATGTGGCTCGACACCCTTGCCGCTGATCGACCGCTGGCTTTCCTCGACCACCACCTGAAGGCAGGCAATTCGCTGGTTGGTTCTGACGTTACACAGGTACTCTCAAACGGATCGCCTGCCGGCAACGATGACGGACAGATCACGCTTACACAGGCATGGGCACGCGTCCGCCAAGACACCTTAGAACACGTGATGGAACGGATGCAGGAACTGCTCGAAATCGACAACGAAACCCTGGAAGACGTCAAGTCTATGGAAGAGATCTACGACAACATCCGCGAAGATCCCCTCTACCAGCGACTATTCGAACTCACCAACGTACATACCGCCGAACAATTCGGACTGGACGTTCCCGAAGACGCCTACGAACAAATGGCCTCCGCCATTGAAGACGAAAACCAGTGGGCTGAAATCCAGGAAGAAGACTGGTTCCGCTCCGCTCAAGACCACGGCAATGATGAATCCTTCTTCCACTGGGAACTTGAGTACCCAGAGGTCTTCTTTAACGAAGATGGCGAAAAGCAAGATAGCGCAGGATTCGATGCCGTAATCGGAAACCCGCCATATTCGCCAATTCAGCGCCTGCCCAAGCAATTCACTGGCTATTACAAGTCAGTCTATGAAACTGCGATCGGGAACTACGATTTATATGTGCTATTTATCGAAAAAGGAGTCGATCTACTCGATAACGAAGGCAAATTTGGATATATTATTCCCAACAAAGTGTTCCAAGTCGATTACGGAGAAGAACTCAGAAAGCGGCTAGCCATAAACAAACGGATCTCTGGTATCGTCGACTTCGGCTCTAACCAAGTATTCGCAGGTGCTGCAACCACATACACCACACTGCTCTTCTTAGAAGGTCAAGAACAAGAGGATCCATTCCTCCATTGGAAACTTGGGGACGACAGTGATCCTGGAACTATTCGAGAACTCGAAGAATCAGATAAATGGAGCAAAAATACCTTCGAAAATGAATCGCTTTCTGGTGAGAGCTGGAACTTCCACCGTAGAGAGATCCAAAATATAATCGATAAGGCAGAAAGCAAGGCCCAGCCATTAGGAGAAATCGCTGCAGCGATCGGGCGAGGAACCAGCTCTGGCGACGATAGCGTCTTCGAACTACAGAAGGAAGATCAACACAGCAGTATCACAGTCTGTACCTCAGACGCCAAATCCGAGACGTTCAACATTGAATCGGAGGTGCTGAGAAAACCCATTCATTCTACTGACTTCGGAAAATACACGTTCACCGATCCTGAGGACAAACGATTGATCTGGCCTTATGACTCAGACTACAATCTAATCCCTGAAGACGAGTTCTCTACCAACTATCCGCAGGCATGGAGCTATTTGGAAGAGAACCGAGATCTGCTTGAGGATAGAGCAGATTACTCGCACTGGTATGACTACAGTGCACCGCGGAACCTGAGTATCCATGATGAAGCAGAACTGCTAATCCCGCTTCTCGCTGATTCGCCTTCCTTCTCGAAATATCCGGAACCACAATCCGATTACATTCTCATGGCTAGCGGCGGGTTCGCTATCTCCCTTGTGGAGGATACTGACTACTCTGAGCTTTATGTCCTTTCACTTATCAATTCGAACCTGCTGTTCATGTGCCTACAATCGATCAGCAATGTCTTCCGAGGGGGCTATATCACCTGCACTAAGCAGTACTTCCAGCAGCTTCCCATTCGGGAAATCCAATTTAACACTCCTGAAGCTGAACGCAAATCTCTACTTGAAAATGCGATCTCCGCCTACGAGTCTGCGTTAGAAACGGGCGACTCCAGTGAAGTACTGAGCTTAGTAGAACAGCACATCAACGAGAACAGTACTGACGTCATCCATGACCTGCTCGCATATTTCGCTCAAGAAATAACTGATCTCAATTCACAGTATCAAAACTGCAATCTCTCACTCCTCGACCATCTTGGATCTTACTCAGATGGCCAAACGCTGTCAGAGGTCGGACTCTCTCAACCGCCAGCAGGCTCGTCAGACTCTATCTTAACTGATACAGCAGAGGACCGTGAAAAGCTCAAAGTTGGAACCGTAAAAGTAGTCCGTGAGTCACCTACCTCTATCGAGATACAGCTGACCGCACGCTACAAGCCGGAAGACCAAGAAGAAGGTGACTATGAGACAGACCAGTGGGGATACACTGAAACCGATCTCAAGCCGGCTCTACAAATCACCGATCTCTCTGAGACTGAGGCAGATTTGATTGAAGGATTTGTGCCGGTAGCCATCAGCGAAGCAGGCGGGTTTGCTAACTTCCGTGAGACAGCAACTAAGACCAATTCCTTGGTGGATCGTCTGCGGAAGCTTACGCTTCCCGAAATCAGTGATATCGAGAGTGGATTAGATAGTTATCTTCAGGTAAAGGATCACTCCGAGGGATTGGAACAAAAGATCGACAGAACAAATGACCTAATCAACGAGATAGTCTATGAACTGTACGAGTTGACTGACGAAGAGAGTGAGATCGTAGAAGAAACCGTCAAGCAGCAAGGGTAAATGCGCCATATGGATGTTGTCAACGTCGTAGGATCTGGTTCTCTCGACGTCGAAATAGAGCTTTCTCAGCTCGTAGATGACTTGGATTCCTCGATCGCTGACTATGACCCTGACAAATACCCTGGGGTCTACCTCCGATTCAGTGACGATACACCTCTCATCACCATTTACCGTACCGGGAAATACATCGTCACAGGTGCAGAATCCCGGGAGCAAGCACACCGGTACCGAGATCGGTTTCTCAACCTTCTCACTGAGATGGGTGTGACCTCAGACACCTCCAACACCTCATTCACTATCCAGAACTATGTCTTCGTAGCGGACCTCGAAAAAAGCCAGAACCTGGAAGCTCTCGCAATCGGCCTCGGGCTCGAGCAAACAGAATACGAGCCAGAACAATTCCCCGGGCTAGTCTACCGCCCCACAGACGCAAGCTGTGTACTGCTTATCTTCGCCTCAGGTAAGACGATCATTGCCGGGGCAACCAGCGAAGAAACAGCGCAAAGAGCGTTCGCAGACATGCAAGAAACACTTGAGCAATACCAGCTAAACTAAATCTCAGCTGTATTTCAAAGATACTGTTCTTTCCAACTCCGGCGCTCACTGATTCTCTGATCACTCTCTATAGAACCGAAACCATCTTGCCAACATGTGCGTGAGATTACCGAATATGGACGATAACCATCTTGATTTCTTATTAGTTTTAGGCGCAGGCGCTCTTGTCGGACTTCTCTTTGCCTATATCGCTCGAGGCATTGAAACCCCTGCCCGAGCACTCATATTGCTGGCCACAGTCCAAGGATCCTTCTTAGCGATCGTCATCTCAGTGTTCCTGCTCAGTCTCCAAGTTAACGCTAATGTATTCAGTCCACTGACCTTGGAGCAGTTTGGAAGACCGAATATATTGACCGGCCTCATACTATTATATGTCTCATCAATTCTATTGGACCTACTTCATCTAATAACACTCTCAAACCCATTATTCCAGCATGGACTCAATCTCAATACAACACTTGGTATCCCCGTGGGAGTCGCAACTGTATGCCTGCTCTCACTAATACCTATACAACAGGTGATGGCAGATCTCGTCGCTCCAGAAACAATTCTACGACGAACCGCTGATAATGCCGACACAGAGAGCTTGATCCAAGACCAATCTGAGCTCAATCGCTCCACAATAGAGAATATTGAACCGCCAAAACGCACACCCTTGCTCACCATCGAACAAGTACTGATCTCTTCTTCCAACCGAGATGACGAATTCACAGTACGTCAATCCATCTACTACATGAGCAATATGATCTCAGACTTCCTCCAAAACTATCCTGACACAAACTCCGAAAACGAAGACACAGAAACAGACCTCGAGATCACAGACAATAGCGACATCAACCAGCAATGCGCCTACATCTTCGAACACTGGAGAACATGCATCGAGATCGGGACCAACGGAGAAAAAGGACGGATAGAACTGCTTAACGCTACACATCTAAGGCTCACCAACCTCCTGATCAAAGAAGGACACACAGAACCAGTGAATAATCGGCTCGACGAACTCGCCTCTATCCACTTACAGGCATTCGAAATCGACTATATCGAGCCTGAACTTCTCGAATCATACAGCGACTTAGTCTCAACCGCTATAGATGCCGATGAGACAAATCTGATCGAGCCAATTCTCTCCTCGAGACTGCGTATCTGCGAGGACATAACGACAACAGACCCTGTCGATCAAGACTACATCGACTACCTCTCTGGAGAACGAAGAGACGTCGTCTCAGGCGGCCTATCACATACTATCAACAACCTCAAAACAATCACAGAGCGCGAAGAAATCAGCAAGGGCCTCCGCCGCCGAACCAGCAAAAATGCGATCAACAGAATTGACACAATATTGGTGAACCTGATAAATAAACTCCAAGCCTCTGAAACAGAGAACGCTGATGCACAAGGAATAGAGCACAACATTCTTACTGAACTCCAATCGAGCCTACTCTCTGTCTTATCCTCAATATACGAAACCGATAAACTCATTGCAAAGAATTTAGCGATCGCTGCTGTCGAACTTTCCGTTCATCGGGAACAAAACCCCGACCGATTCCGACACCATCTCGAAGACGAAGTACCCGAAGACAATCTATTATGCCTTCTTAACACCATACAGGACACAGACTCGCCAGAATCATTACGCCAGATGTCCCCTGCAGACCGTGAAATCGAACTCTTCATCCAAGAACTGGGAGAACAAACCAGCTAGAGAAAACTTCAGACCGCTGTTCTTTCAGCTACTTTGTAAAACGTTTTCACATTCGCATGGTAATAGTCCTCGTCCTCACTTAGGATCTTCAATGAAACCAGCTCATCCATTTTGTCACGGAGCACCCAATCATGCAGCCCCGACTGATAGCCGTAGAGATCAACAATATTCGACCGGATCGAATCAAGATCCAAATGAAGGTCCGGATCATTCCTTTCGATCGCATCGAAATAGTACCCATTCGCAAATTTAGGCAAGTGACGCAGGATATTCAGGCCTAGCTGCTCACTCAACTGCTTGTATCCGCGCTCAACAACCTCTCCAAGTATTTTCTCATTGAACTTCTTAGTGGAAATGTCGTCAAGATCATACTTGTTGAGAGGATCCTCAGCATACAACTTCTTCCCATCAAACCTGATGAAACCCAGAGTTTCTAACGTCCGTACGTACTGTAGAGTCTTCCCATCATCTTTGTCCTGAGCATCTCTAACATCCTCAAAAGATGCCGGATGATACAGCCTTGTCCACCGAAGAATCTGTTTTATCGGGTTAAGCTGATTCTCTACAGCCGGCGTTTGAGCAATCTTATCGTAAGTCGCCCGCGCCATAGCATCACCAAGATCCTCACGCAGCTTCCGCTTCTCCCTAGTAAGCCCTTCAGACACTTCATCTCGGGATTTGATCTGGATCTTGTACCTTGAATCCACCTCCTCGCCAGTCAGCTCTGCAATACCATCGATGTCAATGAATTTGATAACTGGCTCTTCTCCTGGTCTGCAGTCGGTCACATCCTTGGGGAAGGAATTCCCAATTTTGATAGACAGATTCCCGTCCTCAGTTTCGTAGTAGTCGGATATGTATGTCCCTGAGCCATATATTTGTTTCAGCTTTCGTTCAATAAGGTTTTCCAAGGGGTGCTCCTCCCTACGAGGGATGTGAACGACCTCTGGCTCCATTCTTGATTGGCTCATGTGCTGAATTGGGTTATCCGCTGTTGATCTGTTCCCTCAACCCATAGCGTACTCGTTACTTCGTATTTACCAAGCCAGGCATCCTCAAAATCATTTTTATCGATCTGGGTTGGCTCCATATTCCCTCGGCCCTTGTTCCGAAACCGGTATGGGTCGTAAAGCAGTACCTCGGTGTGGTTCACGTTCATTACAAGAACATATAGGTCTTTGCCGCTTCCTCGAGAATCGGTTTGAACAGAATAACCTTGACAGTATTGAAAATAGCTGGGAGAAACTTGTACTGTAGGCAACGAGCAGTTGTCATTTTCTGTGATCGCCTTCAACTCATCTATCATGAGGCTATCTTCATAGCATGCCTTGAACGGGTAATCGCTTAGCTCAGCTGTTAATCGAGATGCAATATCAAGCGAATAGTTCCCTGTGTTACAGGTGTCGCAAATTTTCCTTGCTCGTCTCTCACTCAAGGTGAGATCATCTGGCATACCATCTCGATCCGAGAATTCATGAAGCATATTTTGAAGAACGTTCGGAAGATCCGCTGTCAGCTCATCTTGAGCCCCGAACTGCCCGATTTGGACTTCTGCAGTTCTTCGGTCCTGTGAAGATATTGTCATTGGTGGCTACCGAGAGGTCGTGTGCCGCTATCGTTTGCTCTCTGTCACTCTCTATTTATAAAGTTGATCTTTTGATACTCTTTTTACTTGCGCAGTGATAGCCGGATACACCGCAGTAACTAATAGAACAGGACAAATTCCCAGAGAACTGCGACTAATAAACCAAATACGATCAACAGCCTGTCTGACCCCGTGAATTCTCCTTCATTATCGCCATCATCCGGTACATCCGTATTATCCCCATCACTGTCGTCTGTATCGCTGATATCGCCTCCACCAGCAGAACCATCCCCGCCGTCATCGTCGTTGCTGCTTTCCTCTTCCACAGTCACTGACTCAGTCGTGGAATCAGTAGCACCTTTATCATCCTCAACAACTAACTCAACAGTATAATTCCCCGCCTCACTGAAGCTGTAAACCGGATCAGTCGCCGTACTACTCAAGCCATCACCGAAGTCCCAGCTCCAGCTGGAAATACTTCCATCACTATCACTTGACTCGTCTGTGAACTGGATTGACTCATTCACCGAGACCGTCGAAGCATTCACCGAAAACCCAGCAACAGGATTCTCATTTGAATCATCGTCTTCACCATGCTACTCATCTTTCACCTCGCGAGGATCTTCCACGAGCTCGTAGATTCCCGTATCGTACAGGTCGCGGATATGGTCATGCTCGGCTAGTCGGGTAAATCGGCTCGAGACCCACTGCCTCGAGGTATCGATATCTTCCGCGCGCATGAACAGCGTCGGCGAGGCGCGTCCCTCTGTAGCGAGATACTCGACGATTTGCTTGTCAAGGTCGTTCAGGTCGTCAGGTGTGAGCGCCACACCACTCTGATTTCTCACCGCCATTTACAAGTGCAACGTTCCACGCCCTCACGGGAAAGCATTTCGACTGTCTATATACATCCGCTATTGACAACCGCAACATTTACAAGCGCAAGTGCATTACTATAGAGTAGAGGCGCAGGGTGGCCGGGAAAACCGATTCTTGGCCGGGTGTTCCAGCACCCGACCTGTGTCCCAAGGTAAGGACAATGAGTATTCAACCGCGAACCCACGAAACGGTTTCGGAAGCACAGACCACCGACCCACGCGCCAACTACATCTCCGTCGGCATCGACAACGAGGGCGCACACCACGTCTACCGGACGACCGACGAGTCCGTTCACGTTATCGAGAACGGCGAGCGCAC
>Ga0075133_100316_pt1 | contig 14501 bp, 12 predicted proteins | sample AntRauMetaRauer1_FD_69802 | JGI IMG/M metagenome (GOLD analysis project Ga0075133, IMG submission 69802) | Saline lake microbial communities from Rauer Lake, Antarctica, in enrichment culture - Antartic Rauer Lake 1 Metagenome Rauer1 | ecosystem: Environmental > Aquatic > Non-marine Saline and...
GCCCCTGACGATCACGAACGCCGAGCGACTGCCGGACGCGTTTCTCGAAGCCGAGCCACCGGTCGCGTTCGCGAGCGAATGGGTCTCCGATCCCGAACGAGTCGACCGGAAAGTTCGCGGTTTCGATCCGGAGCCGCTGATGTCGGTTCTCGATCAAGGGTTCGTCGACTGGCTCCTCGTCAAAGCCGATGGAGCTCGAGCACGGGAGTTCAAGGCCCCCGGCACCGACGAGCCGGTCGTTCCCGACGAGGCGACTCACGTCGTCCCCGTGGCCTCAGTGCACGCCGTCGGCGAACCGCTTACGGAAGCCGTCGTTCACCGTCCAGAACGCGTCGCCGCGATCACGGCCCTCTCCGTCGGCGACACGATCACGCCCGAAACGATCGGCACCGTGCTCGCCAGTCCCGACGGTGGACTACGACACGTGCCGGATGCCGCAGCCGTCACCCCCGTGATCAACAAGGCCGATACGCCAGGCCTCAGGGAGACGGCGCAAGCGGTACTCGAGCATGCGCTCGAGGAAACGACTCGATTTACGCGCGGCCTCGTGACGTCGTTCGAACGAGACGTATGCCTCTCCGTCGAGATCGAGTCGTCGTGATAGGAAATTGAGCGTACTCGCTGTCAGGGTGCCCGCCGGCAGAGATGACGACGGGAAAAGAATCAGTACGGTCCGTCACGAAGTGGTCGTATGGCAGATCGGTCACACACGGCTCGGGCTGTCGACGGGCCGGATGGCGGTGATGGTGCGGATACTATCGGTGGTGTGATTCTCGCGGCGGGGAAGGGGACCCGGTTCGAGGGAGGGAACAAACTTCTTGCGAACGTCGAGGGAACACCCATCGTGAGACGTGCGGCGGAGACGCTGTGTCTGTCGTCCGTCGACGATATCATCGCCGTCGTCGGTCACGAGGCGGACCGTGTGGCAGCGGCTCTCGCCGATCTCGATCTCTCGGTCCGCTCCAACGAGAACTACGCGGCGGGACAGAGCGCGTCGGTCCGGACCGGCGTTGACGCCGCACGCGACGCAGACTGGGACGCTACCGTTTTCACGCTCGGAGATATGCCGTTCGTTCGTCCACGGACCGTGGACACGTTGCGAACAGCGTACGTGACCGGCGACGGGAGCATCGTCGCCCCCACGTACGAGGGTCACCGTGGGAATCCCGTCCTGTTCGGTCGACAGCACTACGATGCATTGTCGACCGTTTCCGGCGACCGAGGCGGCCGAAACCTCATTGAGAACCACGAAAATACCGTCTTCGTCAATGTCGACGATCCGGGCGTGAGAAGAGACGTCGATTCCCAGTCGGATTTGGAGCGGGCTATCGACTGATGCCCCTTCTGGGGAAGCGAAGCACCACCCAGCGGGAGACGGCGACTCAGCAGCAGCCGGTGAGACGTCCTGAACCACGGTAACGACCGCCCGCAGCGCGGCCATTGCCTGAATGTGGCAGATATTGCCACGAGCGTCTGGCGGCGTGTCCGTTCGAGCAACTATATACCTCGATTCCGACTGTAATCTCGATAGCCACGGATTCCAGGCAGCGTCCGGACTGAAAACCGTGGTATCAGGAGAAACTATGCGCGAAAATTCGAGTCAGACTGGTGGCGTAGTACGGTCGAGTACAGCGTCAGTAACCGAGATCACTAACGAGGAGCGGCGGACCGTCTACGAGTACGTCGTCGAACACGGGCCAGTTCGTCCTCGTCGCCTGCAGGAGGCACTGTACCCCAACGACAGGCGCGCAGTCGATCACCATCTGGCGCTCCTCGAGCAAAACGGATTGCTGGTCGAGACTGACGACCGGGTCCGTGTGACCGCTGATCTGAACCGCGTGGCGGAGCCGATAACGGTCGGACTAACCGATTTCGATTCGCCCGTCAAATTTCGACCGGCGACCGAGGACGATCGGGCGGAACTGGTAAACGCCGTGCGATCGACGGCCGGCGAACAGCCGTCTGTCGAGACGGCGTCGATCGTGGTGACGGGGACGGACGACGGGACGCTCCACCGGCGTGATTCGACGGGCGAGTGCGCAGTCTACGTGGCGACCATCGAGGACGCGGTCTGTGGGTGGGTTCACATCGACGCGACGGACAGAGCGCAAACCGCTCACACGGCGACGGTGACCGGTGGCGTCACGGAATCGCGACGCCAGGCGGGAATCGGGACCAGACTGTTGGCGTACACACGGCAGTGTGCCGACCGCTGTGGCTACGAGAAACTGTATCAGTACCTCCCCGCCACGAATCAGACGGGAATCGATTTCCTCATCGATCGCGGCTGGACCGTCGAAGCGACACGCGATGATCACTATCTACTGGACGGGACCTACGTAGACGACGTGATTCTGTCCGCCGTGGTTGACCGGTGAGCGACACCGGCGAGGGCCACTACTGCCTATCGTCGGGGCCAGACCACCGTCAGTATCAGAACCCGTATTCTGCCGCTCTACGACACCGTCACGTCCACGTACCGGCCATCCGTGACGTCTACGAGTCCGTTGTTCGTGAGCCGATACGTCGGAATCACCTCGAGGGCGAGGAAAGAGAGTTCCATCAGTCCGGTTTCCGCCATCCCGATCTCGGCAGCGTGGGTCTCTACGGCCTCGAACTGCTCGTAGACGGTCTCTATCGGTTCGTTCGACATCAGTCCGGCCACCGGAAGAGCGAGTGAAGCGAATTCGTCGTCGAGGGGATCGTACGCGACGACGCCGCCGTCTAACTCCTCGAGTTCGTTCGCGACCGCTGCCATGGAGGCGTGATCGGCCCCGGCGACGACGCAGTTGTGCGCATCGTGAGCGACCGTCGACCCGACGGCACCGCGGTTGAGGTCTAACCCGTGAACGAAGCCGCGACCGATCCCGCCGTTCCCACCGTGTCGCTCGATGACAGCGAGTGAGAGCAGGTCGTCGTTCGGATTCGGCAAGAGCGTGCGCTCCCGTACGGGGACCTCGGCGATCATGGGTTCGGTCTGGAGGCCGCCGACGGCGTCGATGACACGGACACGAGTGGTGCGACTGCAGCCGTCGGGAGCCGTGATCGCGAGGTCGGACGCCGAGACCGAGGGGTACTCGACCGTGTCCGTCGGAATGTTGGTCGCGGAGGTGGTCCCGTCCGCCGTCGGATTCAGTTCACCGTCGATGAGTACGTCGTCGACGCGCCAGGAGTCCAGATCCTCGAGCAATACGAGATCTGCCGGGGCACCCAGTTCCACTCTTCCGAACGGGAGGTCGTAACTCTCCGCCGTGTTTATCGTCGCCATCTGTACGGCGTCGACCGGGTCTGCGCCTTCCCGGATCGCTTTCCGAACGGCGAAGTTGACGCCGCCTTCGTCGACAACGTCTGTGACTTCACGGTCGTCCGTGCAGAGCGAGAGTCGCCGAGTATCGACCTCCTCGGTGAGCGGCAAGAGCTCGGCGAGGTTCTTGCTGGACGACCCCTCGCGCAAGTAGACGCGGAGACCGACATCGACTTTCTCGCGGGCCTCGGCAAGCGTGATACTCTCGTGATCGTTGTCCAGATACCGTGCGGCCTCGTGTAGTTCGTCACCCGTGACCTGTGGCATGTGTCCGTCGACGGTCAATCCGCGCTCCCGTGCGGCTCCGATCTTCGCGTGGACGTCCTCGTCTCCCGTAACCAATCCGGGGATATCCATTACTTCACCGAGCGCAATGACGTTCGGTTCCTCGAGTAGATCGGCCACTATTTCGGCGGGGAGTGTCGCCCCGCAGTCCTGGAGGTCCGACGCTGGGACGCTGGAAGGGACGGTGAATCGAGCCTTCAACGGGGTCTGTTCAGCGTCTTGAATGACGGCGCGGACGCCCGCGGCGCCGACCACGTTTGCTATTTCGTGGGGATCGTGTACGACGCTCGTCACGCCGTTCGGGACGACCGCTTCCGCGTACTGTGGAAGCGTCACCATGCTCGACTCGACGTGCATGTGAGCGTCGATGAGTCCTGGCGTGACGTAGTTCGCGTGAAGTTCACGTTCGGCGGGACGCTCTTCCAGCGCGACGATGATTCCGTCGTCGATCGCTATGGCTCGATCCTCCACGTTTCCGGTGTTCACGTTGACTAACGTCCCGCGGACGAGGGTGTCAACGCGTTCGTTCACGATACATCACCCCGTTCCAGAACCTCTCATCCGCCGCGTCTTCGCAGAATCGTCGATGAGACCGTTCGGTGATTGCGGCACGGTTGAACTGCATAGCGGAATGTCCAGTGCTATCGTGAAATAGATTGCCATGGTGTAGCATGACTGACCGACTGGTGGCTCACCCTGCGTATGAGCACACCAGACCGTTGCGAACGTAATCGACTTACCACCTAGACGGCAGTAAATGGCCAAGAACCTCTGTTTCAAAGAAGCGAAATTGTCGTATTAATCTTCGGACGATCCAACTGCATCGGTACCTAGGCCTTCGTCGAGATCACCCGTCGTGGCTGCCTCTTGGAGATCGGCTTCCGTCTCGCGCGGGGCCAGCGTGTTAAGCAGGACCGCCGTGATAGCAGTCATGATGATCGCGTTTCCGAAGAAGATCGTCGCCTGGTCCGGCAACGCGCTGAGCGCATCGGGTCGGACCTCGACACCCAATCCGGCCCCGATCGAGGTCGCAATGATGACCATGTTCCGTCGGTTCATCCGTTCGTTCAGGAAGATGAGCCGGAGCCCGCTCGCCATCACCATTCCGAACATGACCAGCACGGCGCCGCCGAGTACCGCACTCGGAATGGTCGTCACGATGGCACTGATTTTTGGCACGAAACCGAGAATCAGCAGTACGGCACCGCTGATGCCGACGACGTAGCGACTCATAACGCCGGTGAAGTTGATGAGGCCGACGTTCTGAGAGAAAGTCGTTAGCGGGAACGCGCCGAACAGTGCGCCGATCGAGCTGCCGATTCCGTCGACGAAGAGTCCGCCCGTCACCTCGTCTTCGGTCGGGGTGCGCCCTTCGGCGGACGTGATGCCGGAGATGTCCCCGACGGATTCGATCGCTGCGGTGATGTGAATGGCGGTGAACGTCAGGATGGCCACCGGTTCGAAGGAGAACCCGAATCGACCCGGGACGGGAACGGCGAACCAGCCCGCATCCGCGACCGGCGAGAAGTCGACGATACCGACCGCGATCGCGGCCACGTACCCGACCATGAGTCCGGCCAGAATACTCAGTGTCCGTAAGGCGCCGTTCGTGAAGAGATTCAGTCCGACGGTTACGGCTATGACGAGCAAGCCCAGCCCGAGGTTGTGGTACGCGCCGTAGTCGGAGGCGCCAACGCCACCCGCGAGGTAATCCATCCCCACCGGAATCAGGTAGAGGCCGATGATCATGACGATAAGGCCGGACACCAGCGGCGGGAAGAACCGTTTGACCCGACTGAACTGCCATCCGATCAGTACCTCTACCAACGCCGCGATGACGATCGCGCCGAAGACGGCATCGAGACCGTATTGGCTTCCGATGGCTATCGCCGCGCCGACGAACGCGAAGCTCGTCCCCATCACGACGGGTAAGCGGGACCCGACGGGACCGATAGGAAACACCTGCACAAGCGTCGCGAGTCCAGAGAACACGAGCACCATCTGAACCAGGAACGCTGTGTCAGCTGAACCGACCCCGACGGTTCCTCCGACAATGAGTGCTACTGCCGTCGCCGGAACGATCATGGCCGCTACGTGCTGGACACCGAGAAAGAGCGCCTTGATCGCCGGCGGTTTGTCTTCTAATCCGTACGCCAGTTCGATGGATCCGTCCCTCTCTGACATGTGCTGTCGATTCACATTAACATGGGTTTAGTATAAATAACTTATTAAATATATATTTTCGTATGCAAGTGGCTCCTATCTTTAGATAGCGTCTCGGCACGACGAAATCGTGCGAATGGTCGAAAACGGTACACTGGCTAGAATCAAACGTGGCGAGTGAGGGGTGAGTGAATGGCATGATGGCGGCCTCTCTTCTCGTTTCGAGGAGTGGCTCCCGTCGGAGAGAGCTCCCGCTCGACTGAAAAACGGACGAAAGGGGTTTGTGATAATATACCCAACTCATTGTTATGGCTCACGACCACGAATCGATGCTCTCTCGTTCCGAGGCCGTGCGGGAGGTTCTTGACATCCTCGACCGAGCGCTCTCGAACCGCGAGACGAGAGAGTTGAATGTCGAAGACGGTATAGCCGGACGATTTCTCGCAGAGTCGATAACTGCCCCTCGAGACGTTCCGGCTCACGACCACGCGACCATGGACGGATTCGCCGTCGATGCGACCGAGTCGTATCCCCTCACGGTCAGCGACGGGGAGATATTCCCGGAGGATGAGCCACCGTCGCTAGCGGCCGGAGAAGCCATCCGCATCGCCACTGGCGCGCCGCTCCCAGAGCGAGCGAATGCCGTGCTCAAGATCGAGGAAGCATCCGTCGAAGCAGGTAAACTCAGGGGGAGCAGTCTCGAGCCGGGTACGTATACGTACGAACGGGGAAGCAACGTCTCGGCTGGTGAAGTGCTGTTTCGGCCCGGTGAACGGATTTCTGCGAAAGATCTGATTCTGCTCAGAGACCTCGGTATCGAACGCGTCAGCGTGTACGAACCCTTCTCCGCGGGGTTGCTGGCTACCGGTTCCGAGATTCACGAGGAGAAGACCGCCGATTTCGACTCGCCGATGCTGGCCGCACTCGTCCGTTCGTGGGGGCACAGCGCCACGATCGAGGGAACGGTTCCCGACGAGTACAAGAGAACGAGAGACCGTATCGCGCAGTTGGCCGACGAACACGATGTGGTCATCACGACCGGTGGAACGAGCGTCGGCAAGAAGGATTACGTTATCCGAGCCCTGGAGGCGTTGGGCGAGGTAGCGTTCCATCGCGTCCGGATTCGTCCCGGCAAACCGATCGCAGTCGCACGACTTCCCGATCACGATGCGGTCGCCTTCGCGATTCCGGGGAAGCCAGTCGGCGCGCACACGGTTGCGACACTCGTCATGCGTTCGTTCTTCGTCGGCGAGACGGAACCGGTACCGACGATTGATGCGACCCTCACGAGCGACGTCGGTGTCGGAACGGCTGGATTCGAGTACGCAGTACCGGTGACGGTTGACGAGGGGAACGCTATCCCCTTGGGCCACGTTGATTCCCCGCTCGAGGTGTATGAGGAGACGTTCGATCCGAGCGTCCTCTCCTCGAGCACACGTGCGACGCGAGCCGACGGTATCGTCATAACAGAGTCGGATCTTGCGGCCGGGGAGTCGGTACGCGTGATACTGTATCCGGTTATCGAGTAGACGGTACCATGACTGAACACGGCAATCCGTGTAATCTCTTCGTCACTATCGGCGATTGAGAACTAGAAACGTGAGTACACCGCCGATGAGCGTAGCCGTCCCCCAGAACAGCAACAAAAAACGATACCCGGTCACCGGTTCGTCGAAAGCGGCGCCCGCGAAACCGGTGAACGCGATCGGTCCGACGGTCTGTCCGAGCCAGAGCATACTCGTCAGGACCCCCATCATGCTCGCGCGAAGTTGACCCGAGACGAGGCTCACGACAGTCGTATCGAGGGAGGGCATTACGAGCCCGAATCCCAGGCCGAAACAGAGTAACATCGCACCGATCAATAGCGGCGTGGAAGCAGCCCAGACGCCGAGGAGGCTGACACCGAATCCGACGAAACCGAGAGCGATCAACTGCCGTGCGTCGAAGTACTGGGAGATGCGCCCGTACTGAGACGCCGTGATCGCGTTGGCGATGGAAACCATGCTGAATAGCAAGCCGATCTTTCCAGCGGAAAGGCCATGAACATCGCTCAAAAGCAGAGAGAGAACTGTTAGAATGCACCCGTAAAACAGGAAAAACGTGAAAAACGCTGCAGCCCAGAGACCGAGCGCTCTCGGAATGAGGACTGCAGAGATCACCCGCGATACGTACGTTCCGATCGCAGGCGGATCGGATATCGCGGGTTCTTCGAGGGTGAAAAGAGCGATAGTACCGACGACGAGACTGAGGCCGAAGAACGCGAACGGAATGTTCCAGCGGATAGCGGCTAGCGCTCCACCGAGCAGGGGGTACGTGGCGGCACCGATGCCAATGGCACTGCCGTTTACGCCCATGATCTTATTCCGTCGTTTACCCCCGTAGAAATCGCCGATGAGCGTTATCGCCAGTACCATCAGTCCGCTGCCGCCGATCCCTTGAACAAACCGAAGAGCCAGCACCCCGCGAAACGATGGGCCGAGCGCGATACCACCGCCGGCGAGGCCGAAGAGGGCCAACAGTGGGAGGACGATCGTCCGGCGTCCCAGACGGTCTGATAACAGGCCGATAAACGGCGTCAGAAACACGCCGGGGAGCGTATACGCTGTGATCACGAGCCCTATTTGCGCGTCGCTGATCTCGAATACTGAGCGGAGGTCCGGTAGAATGGGACTGATCAGGGGGACACCCATCACACCGATGAGCGAACACGCCAGCACCGTCTGAAAGATCGTAGAGGTCCACGGAACGTCTCCTCGTGCTTGCTGTGAGGACATAGGAGTCATATAAGGTCGAGATGTCCGAGCTATCGAGATGGTAGGTTCGTGCGTCGTCTTCCCGGGGCATCGCTCTCAACCGTCCGGAGCAAGCGCCGCGATAGCTATCCCATCACACCTCCGGAGGTCACGTAGAAATAGAGGACAAACGCTCCTGCGAGCACCCACTGTGCAGTGTGGATGTCTTCGTGGTCCCCTTGGGCCGCTTTGACGATCGGATAACTGATGATCCCCGCCGCGATACCATTGGCGATCGACGCTGTCAGTGGCATCATCACCATCGTCAGGCCACCCGGGATCAGCCAATCGGACTGTTCCCAGTTCACTTCGGTGATGCCCTCAAGCATGATCAGACCGACGACGACCAACGCTAAGTACGACGCGTACGTCGGAATGGCAGCGACGAGCGGAATCGCGACGAGCGAGAGCAGGAACAGGAGGCTGACGACGAGAGCGGTCATCCCGGTCCGCCCGCCCTCTTCGATCCCCGTGGAACTCTCGACGTAGGTTGTGACAGTCGTCGTTCCGACTATCGCTCCGAAGGTCGTCGCGATCGCGTCTGCCATCAGCGGCTTCTCCATCTCTGGCAGATTCCCGTCGCCGTCGAGAAATCCGCCGAACTGCGAGACGCCGATGAGCGTTCCAGCTGTGTCGAAAAAGTCCACGAAGAAGAACGTGAATACGATGATCACGAACGTCACCGGTTCAATGTTCTGGAACCCCTGCAGGAATGAGCCGACCAGCGGCGTGATATCGTAGTGTGGTTCAGGGACGGACCCGGGGGTGAGGAGACCATCGTTGACTACGCCGGCGACCGTCAGCCCCCAACCAACAATGGCCGTGGTGAGAATACCGATGATAATCGAGCCAGTCACGTCACGCGAATAAAGGACGAGCGTAAACGCCAGGCCCACGAGTGAGAGAATAGCGACCGGGTCAGAGGCGACGCTTCCCAAGGTAACCAACGTCGAATCGTGTGCGGCGGCGACGTTCATCTCGATGAATCCCAGCAGGAGGAGGAACAGCCCGATACCAGCCCCCACGGCGAACTTGACCGGTTTCGGGAAGAACTCGATGATGTATCGCCGCGCGCCGACCGAAGACATCGCCATGAAGATGAGTCCCTCGACGAACACCGCTGCGAGCGCAGTTTGCCACGGGACACCGAGTGTGATGACAACGGTGAACGCGAAGTACGCATTGAGCCCCATTCCGGGTGCGAGTCCGAATGGGCGGTTCGCGTAGAGGGCCATAACGGCCGTTCCCACGACCGCTGCGAGAATCGTCGTGATCGCAATCATCTGGAACACCTCTCCGTCGGAGTAGCCGTCGATACTGATCGCCGCTGAGAGGATCGCTGGGTTGATCACGATGATGTACGACATCGTCAGAAACGTCGTTATCCCGGCAATGACCTCCGTTTTCGTGTCGGTGCCGTACTCCTCGTAGTCGAAGAAGGACGCCACCTTCGACTGTTGCTCGTTAGACTCTGTCATACGTGGGGTGGTATGACATGGCCTGATAGTACTTCCGGAGAACATAACGAGCAATGGACGGACAACCGCCGTCGTCTCAGTGACCACTGTTTGCCAGATCTGTGTGCTGGATTCGAGCCACAACCGCGAATTGTGTCGGGAGCGATCCGACACCAGAACGCGGAGATTGATGGTGAAGTGACGGTAACCACGAGAGAGAATCATCATGCGCGTCATCGTGCCCTTCGACGGTCGGGACCCGAAAACGAGGCTGTCGACGCTCCTCGATTACGGCGACCGGAACGAGTTCGCGCGGGCAATGTTACGAGACGTCGTCTCCGCCGTTCAGGACACTGGAAGGGATCCAGTCGTCCTCTCTTCGACGCCGCTCGAGATGGTGGACTGTCCCGTATCCGTCGACGAACGGTCGCTTTCGCGTGCCGTCAACGAACAACTTCAGGCCGCTTCGTCAGCGGTAGCTGTCGTCATGGCCGATCTGCCGTTGGTTACGGACGCAGCGCTCGAGCGACTGTGCACCAGGGAGGGGGATGTCGTGCTCGCGCGCGGCATTGGGGGCGGGACGAACGCGCTCGTTTCCCGCACGACCGACTTCGAAGTCGATTATCACGACAACTCCTATCTCGCCCATCGATCCACAGCGCACGAAATAGGTGCCGCTCTGGCGGAGATCGATTCGTACCGTCTCGCGACCGACATCGATGAGCCGGACGATCTCGCAGAATTACTGCTTCACGGAGAGGGACACGCGACTCAGTGGCTGCGCGATCAGGGCTTTCGGCTCGCATCGGGAACCGGCCGGACCACCGTTCGACGCACAGACGTCACACACGAGCTATCCCAGTAGCCGTCTCCCTTGTCAGAGAATACTATTAAGAGGCAAGCCTGGGACTCTCCCTGTATGAAGCGAGTTATCAGCTCGAGCGATGCTCCAGAGGCAGTCGGTGCGTACAGTCAGGCGACGACCGATGGCGACCTCGTGTTTACCGCCGGTCAGATACCGATGACGCCCGACGGTGAGTTGCTCTCCGACGAACCGATCGCTATGCAGGCCGAACAATCTCTGTCCAACATCGAGGGCGTTCTGTCGGCTGAGGGACTGGACATGAGCGATATCCTGAAGGTAACCGTGTTCCTGGACGATATCGACGATTTCGAGGAAATGAACGACACCTATAGCGAATTCTTCGACGACGAGCCTCCTGCTCGTAGTGCCGTCGAGGTTGCAAACCTCCCAAAAGGAGTCGGTGTCGAGATCGAAGCGATCGCGTCGAGCGAGTGAACTGACGGCCAAGGATCCGCTCACGGAACCCCGCTTCCGGCTCGAGGGCCTACACTGATTTTGTGCCGTGTCGTCACAATTTTGCTGCGCTGGTCACGCGGATTCGCAGCGCGAACTCCGATTCGGAGTCCGTGGTGGACGCCGTCGATACGCCGAACCCGTGTTTGTGACACGAACGGCGGATGCTCCGCTCCGCCGGCGGATAATCCCCGACAACCGTGAGTTCGTCACCGGGCTCAAGTTCCTCCAGACACCGTTTCACGATCAGTACTGTCTGAGGGCACACTGTGCCACTTACGTCGAGCTCCATATGACACGCCAGCACACACACACCCATAACGTTGTCCCACACCAAAACGGCACGAAACGGCACACCGGCTATCCGTTGGGGTCTGCCAGAGTGCTGTCTCGGAAACCTACTTATACTCCGTTCGAGACAAATAGAACCTGTGACCACTGTTAGAACGAGACGGGCGGTTCTCGGATCGGTTGGAGCTGGCCTCGTCGGCGGTTGCCTCCAGACCGGGCAGCGCTCCCCGACGCTCACTATGGGGGTCATTCCGGACGTCGACCCCGACACGGCTATCGAGCAAAACACCGAACTCGCCGCGTATCTCGAGTCCGAACTGGACGTATCAGTCGACCTGCGCACGACATCGGATTACGCCAGCCTCGTCCAGGCGATGACGGCTGAACAGGTCGACCTCGGCTACTTCGGGGGCGTCTCCTATATTCTCGCACACCATCGGGCGAACGCGACACCGATCGTCGTGGGTAGCAAAAGCGGAACGACCGACTGGCACTCCGTGTTCGTTGCACACGAGTCGACGGCCGCCACCTCAATTGACGACGTGAAGCGGACCGCCGATTCGTTAGACCTGGTTTTCGGCGACCCCCTCAGTACTAGCGGAACGGTGATGCCGACCTATTATCTGCGCGGGCGTCACGACCTCTTCCCGGATCGGGCGTTTAAATCGGTCACCCACGTCGGAGCCCACGATGCCGTCGCGGAAACGGTGGCTGGCGGCAACAGCGATATCGGCGCGCTCAACGCCCGTATTTACGACCGGCTCGTCGAGACGGGTTCCGTCGACGAGTCGGTCACCGAAGTGTGGCGGACGCCCGGGTTCGCCGACTACCCATGGGCAGTCAACGACACCCTGGATGAGGAAACCGTTTCGGGGATCAGCGACGCCTTCACCGGTCTCGACGAGAAGGGGAGAGACGCCATCTTAGACCAACAGAACGTCGACAAGTACGTTACGACCGGGCACGAGGATTTCGAGGCGTTAGGTGACGCTGTCAGGATGATGGGACTGCTGAACGATGACAACGACTGAGCGATACCGCGAGTTACGATTCGATGGCTTGACCAAAACGTTCGACGGCGACGTCGTCGTCGACGACGTGACGCTGAGCGTCACTGTCGGAGAACGGGTCGCCATCGTCGGACCCTCGGGCGCCGGAAAGACGACGCTACTTCGACTCGCGAGTGGTGCAGTGACCCCGGACAGTGGCACCATTCGACTCGACGACGACCGCCTCCGCTCCGCAGATGTCGCACACGTCTATCCCGGCCACACGCTCGTCGACCGGCGGACTGCGCTGGCCAACGTGCTCGTCGGCAGTAGTTCGTCTCGCTCTTGGTGGCGCGGGTTGCTCGAACCACTCGCGCCGCGAGATCCGACCCCGGCACTCGAGTTGCTCGACCGCGTTGGGATCGGCGAGAAGGCTGACGCACGAGCTGATACGCTCAGTGCGGGCGAACGCCAGCGAGTAGCGTTCGCTCGAGCGCTGATGCAGGACGCACCCGTCATCGTCGCTGACGAACCGACGGCCAATCTTGACCCGTCGTCGAGCACCACCGTCCTCGACGTCCTCGACGACGTTGCGGGGAGCCGGACCTTGATTACCGTCCTCCACGACATGGACCTCGCAGTCGCTCACTACGACCGGCTCGTCGGAATCGTCGACGGCTCGATTCGATTCGATCGTTCGACAGAGAGCACCACAGCCGACGAATTGGAGGAGTTGACCGCCCAGGACGATGCGAACACGCCTGCAGTCCACGCTACCGAAGATCGGTCGCTCACAGACGCAGATGCGCCGAAACAGGGTGCGGAGAAGTGGTCCGAGCCAGCGCGATACTGGAAATAACGGATTAGGGGCGATGCGGTGCGTTTATCGCCTCGAAACTCGACGATCCCTGATCTGTGACCGGCTGCCGCGGTGTCACGTACTCGACCAGGAGACTAGCTTAGCCGCTATCGAGAGCGACACCACAGCGGAAACAGTCGTTCGGAATCACGGCTTCACTTCCTTTGCCGCCTCGCGGTGAGACTCGAGCGAGAGCCCAACATCGTCTGCCTGCTGGCGAATGGTCTCTGAATCGACGGTCGTTACTTCGCCGTTTTCGACGAGGACGTCGCCATCGACCATCGTGAACATTACGTCCTCTCCGTGAGCGCCGAACACGAGATGAGAGAGAACATCGTGTAACGGCGTTGCACGCGTGATATCCGTCCGAATTCCTACGATGTCGGCGCGCCACCCTTCACGAATCGCGCCCAGCCGGTCGAAGCCGGCCGCTTTCGCGCCGTTTATTGTGGCCATTTCGAATATCTCGCTGGCAGGAGTGGCGGTCGAATCGAGCCGATCCACCTTCTGCAGGAGGCTCGCCTGTCGCATTTCCGTGAACGGATCGAGGGTGTTGTTACAGGGCGGCCCGTCGTTGCCGAGCGCGACGTTGATATCTCGGTCGAGGTAGTCCCAGATAGGGGCAATGCCGCTTGCGAGTTTCATATTCGAGGACGGACAGTGGGTGACGTGAGTCCCCGTTTCTTCGAGGATCCGTCGTTCGCTTTCGTCCGTCCAGACACAGTGGGCGAGGACGACATCGTCACCGGTGAGGCCGACCTCATCTAGCCAGTGAATGTTTCGCATCCCAGTATCTTGTTTGACGGTTTCGATTTCACTCTGATTCTCGCTCGCGTGCGTATGGATTCTGACGCCCTCGTACTCGTCGGCGAGTTCGCGAGCGCCGCGCAGACACTCCTCGGTACAGGAGACGGCGAACCGCGGGGTGACGGCATACCGAATGCGGTCGTCGAACGAGCCGTGGTACTTCTCGATGAGGCGTTTCGACTCTGCCAGTGCCTCCGACGTGTCTTCCAAGAGACCCTTCGGTGAGCGACGATCCA
>Ga0075133_100369_pt1 | contig 12608 bp, 14 predicted proteins | sample AntRauMetaRauer1_FD_69802 | JGI IMG/M metagenome (GOLD analysis project Ga0075133, IMG submission 69802) | Saline lake microbial communities from Rauer Lake, Antarctica, in enrichment culture - Antartic Rauer Lake 1 Metagenome Rauer1 | ecosystem: Environmental > Aquatic > Non-marine Saline and...
TCGGCGTGCTAGGTGGATCGCCTTCTCAGTAAAACGGAGAATCTGCGACTTCGGGAGGGTCTTCATCTCATGGAATTACACGACAAACATGTAAATCTTCAAGGATTTCAACAGAGCCGCAAATTTCGCGTTCAGCGAGGACGATTTCTACAGTGGACAGATGCAAACGAACCGCTGGAAAGGAGAGACGTACGGAGTGCCCTACAGCGGCGGAGCATGGGGACTCCTGTACTACAACGCGGACCACTTCGAGGAAGTGGGCCTCGATTCGGAGAATCCCTTAGATGCCGTAAAGACCTGGCCTGACTTCATGGACACGGCGAGGCAACTGAAAGACGTAGCGACGCCCGTGGGGATGCTCGGGACGACGGAAGCTCTCCCGGCTCAGTGGTCGGGATTCTACTTTACCTCCGGCGCAGAAAGCTGGCTAAATGGCGACAAGACAAAATCGATCCTCGACCAGGACAAAGGCGTCGCCACAGCAAAGCTCTACAAGGACCTCGTAGACGAGGGGCTCACACCGAAAGGGACCGCGAATACCAACGGATCGGATGTCGCCGAACTGATGGGGAGCGGTGAGATATCGATGTACCAAGTCGGATCGTGGCAAGCAGCGTACTTCGACCAGAATTATCCTGATTTCAACTACGGTATTACTTACTGCCCGCGGATGAAAGGAGGCCGCAGCAGTGCGATGGCCGGTGGGTGGAACCAGGTGATTAACAAGCAATCGGAGAACAAGGAAGGCGCACGAAAGCTGCTTGCACACCTGTCCTCGAAGGAAGCCCACACGAGCCTCATTCCGGCTCCCGCCGGCCGAAAGGATGCTACAGAAGAGTTCTTCAATGGGTTCACCGACGGCCTTGGACGGGAGGTAGGAGATATCGTGATAGATCAATACGAGAACTCGGCTCCACGCCCGGTTCACCCGAGCTATCCCGGCATGTCGACCGAATTCCAAAAGCAGATGCAGCGATTGATTATCGGCGAAGCGACCCCTAAGGAAGCGATGACGAAAACTTCTGAAGAGATCAATAGTCTCTTGTAACCCGTGGTTTACAAATCCACTATGCCTATTTCAACGAAAATCCTTACCTACAAGAATGACTTGTTTGTGTCGACCCGCGAGCGGGTGGGTAATCTCGAACTGAACGCTGGTGCTCTGTTTGTCCTGCCAGTTTTGCTCTTGATGACCGCGATCATAATCTATCCGCTCGGGCGGACGATCTGGCTTAGCTTCCACAGGGTAGCCGGTTTTACCAACGAGTGGATCGGCCTGTCGAACTACATGCAGGTGTTGACCGCAGACTGGTTTTTTCCTATCTTACAGCAGACTGCCATCTGGACGGGCGTGACTGTCGCTGGGCAGACCTTACTCGGACTAGTACTCGCCCTGTTATTGAATACCAAGTTCCGAGGGCGCGCGTTCGTTCGCGGATTAATGTTACTACCATGGGTGACTCCGGGGATCGTCGTCGCGATGATCTGGTCGTGGATGTACCATCCTCGGCTCGGGATCATCAACCGAATTTTGCTGGATCTCGGACTGATTCAGGATTCGATCGCGTGGCTCGCGGAACCGAACTTTGCGCTGTATGCGGTCATTCTGGCCGGCATATGGAAGGGGTTCCCCTTTGCGATGGTGATGATCCTCGCAGGACTCCAGGATATCAACCCGCGGCTATACTTAGCAGCCAAAATTGACGGCGCCCCGTGGTACGCGCGGTTCTATCACATTACGCTTCCGGGTCTCGCCCCGGTTCTGAAGGTAGTCGTCCTGCTCTCGGTCATCTGGACGTTCAACTTCTTCACCCTTGTATTAGTCCTGACGGGTGGAGGACCCGCTGGGGCTTCGGACATCCTTCCGCACAAGGTCTACACGGTCTCGTTCGCACAGTTTAAATTCGGGCTCGGAGCGGCGCTCGCTGTCATCCTGTTCCTGATCATGCTCGTCTGGATGGCCGTGTACGCCTATATGCTTCGGAAACAGGGGGGAGAACTATGAGCATGGACGCGTCCACCGCGTACGAATCGAGGTCGATCAAGGTACTGCGATACGCCATCATCGCGGTCGCCTTGCTCGCCGTGATGCTTCCCATCCTCTGGATCCTCGTTTCCTCGCTCAAACCGAGTGACGAGATCTTCCAGATCCCACCGCAATACATCCCGCGAGAAGTCACGCTGGAGCACTACAACGCCCTTTTTGCGGACACTCTGTTCGTCAGATACATCATCAATAGCGTCATCGTCGCCACGCTGACGACGATCAGCTCCGTGACGCTGGCGGTGTTCGCCGGATACGGATGGGGGAAGTACACCTTCACCGGGGCCAAGACATCGTCATTATTCATCCTGATGAGCCAGCTCTTCCCTGCAGTTGTGGTGATCATTCCTCTCTTCGAGATGCTCAAATGGCTCTCGCTTCTCAATTCGCACGCGGGGCTGATACTCGCGTACATGTTGTTGACGCTTCCGGTGACGACGTGGATGTTGAAGGGCTTCTTCGAGAACATTCCGGACAATATCTTGCGTGCAGCCCGGATCGACGGTCTCTCAGAGTTCCAGATATTCCGCGAGATCGCGCTTCCGCTGGTACTTCCTGGGATCGCTTCGACGGCGATCTACTGTTTCGTCTTGGCGTGGCAGGAGTTCATTCTCGCGTTAACGTTCCTCCAGGACGGTGCGAAATATACGCTTCCCGTGGGGCTCATGGGCTTTATCGAACAGAACCAGATCGAATGGGGGTTGCTCCTTGCTGGCTCGTTCGTCACAGTACTCCCAGCAGCAGTCACCTTCATGTTCCTACAACGGTACTTCATCAGAAGTCTGGCCGGGAGTGGCACGAAGGGGTAATATCCCGAATTAGTTAGAATTCGAAAGAAAACCTAATACGAATACGCTGATACTTGGACACAATGGCACGCATTCAAATGAGCGACGTTACGAAAGTGTATGGTGAGGCGACCATCGGTGTCGACGACCTCGATATCGAAGTACGAGACGGCGAGTTCTTGGTCCTCGTCGGCCCATCAGGCTGTGGCAAATCCACCACTCTCGAGTTGGTTGCCGGCCTGCAGCGCCCGACTGGTGGCGAAATTCACATCGAAGACCAGCTTGTCAACGACGTCAAACCACAGAACAGGGGGATCGCGATGGTCTTTCAGGACTACGCGCTGTATCCCCACAAGACAGTCGCCGACAACCTGCAATTCGGGCTCAAATACACGACGGATCTGGACAAGGCGGAGCTACAATCACGCGTAGAAGACATCGCGGAACTACTCGACATCACCGAATTGCTAGGTGACAAGCCGACACAGTTGTCTGGCGGCCAGCAGCAACGTGTCGCCCTGGGTCGAGCAATCGCAAGGGACCCGAGTGTGTTTCTCTTAGACGAGCCATTGTCAAACCTCGACGCGAAGCTCCGCACGACAATGCGGGCCGAACTCCTGGAGCTTCAGGAAGACCTCGACGTCACTACCATCTACGTCACCCACGACCAGACGGAGGCGATGACGATGGGCGACCGCATCGCAGTCATGGACAACGGCTATCTCCAGCAGGTCGGAACACCGAACGAAGTGTACAACGAACCCGAAAACAAATTCGTCGCCCGGTTTATCGGATCGCCCAGTATGAACATATTCACTGGCACGATCGAGCGATCCGAAGTTACGACGCCACTTTTCGAATTCTCGCTTGAGGATGGTCCTGACCACGGGTATCAGGGTCCCGGGAAAATCGGCATCCGTCCCGACGACGTAGAGATACACGAAGACGAATCCGACGGATTGTTTCGCGCACCCGTCCGAGTTATCGAGGAGCTCGGAAGCGAAAACCTCGTTCACCTTGACCTCGATAGCGACGTCGAAGGCGAGTTCATTGCGCGAGTCGACGAACGCGTCCGACCGAAAACCGGAGACCTCGTCGGAGTCTCTTTCCCCGAAGAGGCCGTCTATCTCTTCGATGGTGACGATAAGGCAGTGAAACACCGTCAGATGCGGTAAGTTTCTACTGTAGCTAAAATATCACAAACGCTCTGAGATGTCAGTCACTGGTTCTATTAGACTCGGGTAGCAAGAAGAAGTCCCGCAAACCAATTGCCTCTCCGGCATTCTCCGATACTACGCCGCGGACTGCACCTACCCTGCGCGTGTTATCAGGCGAGCATCTACAGCCTGGCCGCTCCAAGGTGAACGTCTCGTTGATTCCGTTATTGTCGTGAAAAACGAACCACAAATTCTCGTTGCGAAATTTATTCTTGTGCACCGGTGTCCTGATCAAAGAGTAAGACACTCCTCAATTGGAACGTGTGCAATCACCAATTACTGCTGACCAACTCGACTGGCCAGGAACATTTTTATGGGAATCATCTGATCGTTTAGAAGTATGACGGTCCACATTGGACTCATTGGAGCGGGAAGTGTATCGCAGGCACACCTTCCTGCATATCGGACAGGTGATAGAGTGTCCCTCGCTGCGGTTTGTGATGCCGACAGAGAAGCCAGGCAGGAGATTGCGTCCGAATTCGATGTTCCAGTCTGGGGAGATTTCGAAACGTTCGTGGAAGAAGCCGACATCGATGCAGTGGATATCACTCTTCCTCATAATCTCCACTATCCAGCGGCGAGAGCCGCGTTGAGAGCAAATTAACATGTGCTAATCGAGAAACCATTTGCCATCTCGATGGCCGAGTGCCACAGGTTAGTAGCCCTCGCTGAGACACGCGACCGTCAACTAATGGTCGGACAGAGTCAGCGATACTTCCCCGGTTATAAAGAACTCAAACAACGGATCGACACGGGTAGTCTCGGACAGATTCACCATGCGCGGACCGATGCGATCTATAACCTACGCGAGTATGCCGAACCCCCACACTGGTTCTACGAGCGCGATAAGGCAGGAGGAGGGAGTATTATCAATGTCGGCACTCACAAGATCGACCTGCTCAGGTATTTCCTCGGTGACGCGGTGAGAGTTACTGCATACGGAAAGACGACGGCACCAGAGTTCGGTGATACAGAGAATTATTCCGTTGCCCTCGTTGAGTTCGAGAACGGAGCCATCGCTGACCTCCTCATGGCCCATTCCGCCCCGCGAGCACCATACAACGAGATGTTCTGGCTGTTCGGAGAAGATGGTGTCGCCCACTGTCTCCCTGACGAGGGCGAGATGCGAGAGGTGATACCGAGGGTAGGGAACGAACGACAGGAATTCCAGGATATCGATCTGACAGTGGATCTTCCTTCAGACGATCCATTCATCAACGAGATATTTCACTTCGCCGACTGTATCGAAACTGGGAGCGAGCCGACGAGTAGTGGTCGAGATAATCTCAAGACCATGGCGATCGTATTTGCACTTTACCGAAGTTTGAATATGGACGGAAAATCGATCGACGTGGACGAGGTGTACAGGGAGGGGAAAAATGACGAAGTGTGAGGATCGTGCCGGGACAATCGAGTTCGAGCAAAACGGTGAAACGTTTCTTCGTTACCAAGCCGAAACGGAAACACGCAATCCCCACGTCGATGTCCTTGCGATTCCACCGGGCTCCAACGGTCCATCGGGATACAATACAGTGCTCGCAGCACCCCACGACCACCAGTGGCACCTGGGTCTGTTTTTCTGCCAGAAACTCGTTGACGGCATCAACTGTTGGGCACCGCGGGAGGATTACAAGCAAGGGACTCCTGTCGGCGTCGGGGAGTCCGTCGACTACGAGATCACCGAAACGGACCGGACGTTCTCGGTCACGCAAACGGTCAGGTGGACGACGGACAGCGAACAGTTACTCGACGATCAGCGCGAACTATGACTGTATCCACCAGACGTCGACGGCGATAGCTATCTTCTCGTCTGGAATCAGGAACTCTCTGCGCTCGAGCAAACGCGCCACTTGACGAGTGAGACGATCTATGGTCAATACAGCGGACTGAGCCTCCGGTTCGCCCGGGGTATGACCGACGGACGTATTCTACTCCCGAATCGGGCGGATCCCGAGCCAATGACCGGCCCCACGGGCGCGTGGTGTGATTACTCGGGTGGACTTGATGGCGCACGTACCGGCGACCCCTGGTCGGGCGGTGTGACAATATTTAACCATCCTGACAACGATCCCCATCCGATACACTGGTTTACCATGACAGAGCCATTCGGTTCAGTCTCTGCGAATCCGACCTGGGGAACCGTCCACTCACTACAGGAGACGGATTCGGTCTCTTGGACGTGGGGGATGTGGGTTCATGCGGGCACTCCGAAGAAGGACGTGATAAAAGAGGCCTATGACCGGTTTGTGTCTTTAGAGAGCTGATCGTCAGCAGAGTATAAACGTAGCAAATGGGCGCAATGGTCAGTGAATCGGCCAGTGGAAGAACGGCGAGCGTTGTAATCGGGCGAGATCTTGAGCCTTCTCAACTCTTGCGAAGGCACTGAATAGGCCCTCGGCTTTCTGCGGCGGAACTCGGTTCCCGGCAATTAGTTCGATACTTTCGACGGTCGTTTTGAACCTGTGGCGACCCCGGTTTACACCGGCCAGGCGAAGAGCGTCTTTATTTATCTGTCAAGCAGTTCGAATGCTCCTGGGAAAATGTTAAGGGACTGCTGGTCTAGATAATAATTGATGTCTAACAGTGCAGACCGCATCGATACAGCAGTTGGCCAGTATCGCGAAGATGGATATTCGACCATCAGTAACGCGATCGACGACACTCTCGTCGAGAGAGGACGAAACCACATCGACTGGTTATTAGAAACGAACCCCGACAAAGAGCCCGAGGAGTTAACCCAGGAACTGATCAAGTCAGACCCGTTCTGGCTACGGCTCGTCAGTGACGACCGCCTCCTTGATGTTGTGGAAGAATTTCTCGGTCCGGATATCGCGCTGTTTTCGTCGCACTACATCGCCAAGCCGCCGGGCGGGAGCCAGTCTGTCCTCTGGCATCAGGACGGCGTGTACTGGCCGCTCGACCCCAAGAAGGACGTTCTCACTGTCTGGCTCGCTCTTGACCAGACGCGCCCGTCGAACGGCTGTATGGAGGTCATCCCTGGCTCGCAGACCCTCGAGCTGCAAGATCTCGAAGAGAACGACGACGTGGACAACGTGTTGGGCTCTGAGATAGACATGGACGTCGACACTTCAGATAGCGTTCCAGTCGAACTCGAACCCGGCGACATCTCCGTCCACCACCCGAATATTCTCCACGGGTCGGCGTCGAATACGTCCTACAACTGGCGACGCGGTCTCACCATTCGATACATTCCAGCGACGACATCAATAGAAGAGGAGCCATGGGACGGGGCATTCATGCTCCGAGGCGAACCGAGCTCGGACGTGAATACGTACCAGCCCTGGCCCAGCGTGGATGACCACGATCACATGGAGTTCCCGGGAAGTGATTCCTACAAGAAACGAGCGACAGAGATGAACGAACGGGTAGCAGATGCCGGCTGTCTCGTTGATGAGTCGCAGTGAGGAAGCAACCCTCCTTTACGGGAGGAATATCGCGGTGTCTGCTGACGAGGCACCACCTCAGTAGCGGATGCCCAAGAGACTGTAGAGTCATTACACCGAACTCTTTTTCGGAACTGCACAATCGAGCAGACTGGCCCTCTGATGAGAATACGTCCAACGGAGGGTCAGCTTTTTTATGAAAGGTTCTCATTCAACAAGTATGGATGATAGCTCGTACAACCAGCCCAGCTGTTGGGATGATCACGACCGGTGTCCGTTTTGTAACATGGCGATTTCTGACCCCGGATCCGGGTTTATCGACCATCTCGAGAAGCACGAGAGGTGCAGTCGTGGATTCGAGGTTTGGCGGGGAGCGGTCAAGAACGATATCGCCGGCGGGTGGGGTGGCTAGTGTCGCTTCTTCCAGTGCTGAAAGATAACTCGACAGACTGTGATAGTCTGCTATCACACACCTGGCGAAGTGTCGGTAAAATGCGATCAACGAGGATAAGAAGCGGAACTGTCCCGTCCTACCCTCCCAGAACTACACTCGATACCGGATAGCAAGCAACATATCCAGTTCGGCGGTCCTCAGTCCCGGACTGCTTCAAGGAGACAGCGCTGTTCGACGCGCATCACCTCGTTCTGAACGTCCTCGACGGCGTCGGCGTTGCTCGAGATAGACGTGATACCGTCGGTAACGAGATGACGAACCATCTCAGGTTTCGAGGCCGCTTGACCGCAGATACTCGTTGCGACGTCGTGCTCGCGGCAGGTCTCGATCACGTCGCTGATCAGGTCGAGGACGGCGGGGTGGAGTTCGTCGAACCGGTCGGCGACGTTACCGTTGTTTCGGTCGACGGCGAGCGTGTACTGGGTGAGGTCGTTTGTCCCGAAACTGGCGAAGTCGACGCCCGCCTTACAAATTTCTTCGATGCACAGGGCGCTTGCGGGGGTCTCGACCATCACGCCCCACGACCGCTTCCCGGGGTCGATACCGGCCTCTACCAGGTGGCGTTTCCCTTCGAGGACATCCTCGGCGTCGGTGACGAGGGGGAACATGATCTCGACGTTATCGTAGCCCATTTCGTACAGTCGGCGGAACGCGGCCAGCTCGTGCTGGAAGAGGTTGGGTTCGTCGAGACTCCGTCGGATACCACGGTAGCCTAGCATCGGGTTGTGTTCCGTCGGCTCGTCGGCACCGCCCTCGAGCTGCCGAAACTCGTCTGTCGGTGCATCCAGTGTACGAATGCGGACAGGACGCGGGTAGAACACGTCGGCGACGGTGCGGATCCCGTCGACGAGTTCGCGGACGAAGGCGTCGACACCGTGGTCCGCGATGTAACGCTCTGGCGTCTTATTCGTCGAGAGGATCATGTGCTCAGTCCGGAGCAGTCCAACACCGTCAGCACCCGAGGCGGCTGCCCGTTCCGCAGCTTCGGGAATGGAGACGTTGACCTTGACCTCCGTCGCCGTCATCGGCTTCCGTCGGGCCGTCAGCGTGGACTGTTGGTTGGCGGGGTCACCGATGGTCGGCTCGGTTCGGGCCGCTGGCTCGGTCGTGTCTGTCCCCTCTTCGGTGGCCGCCGTGACGAGGCCGGTTGATCCGTCGATCCTGACGGGTTTTCCGTCCTCGATCACCTGGGTCCCGTCGCCCGTTCCGACGACTGCGGGTACCTGTAGTTCGCGCGAGACGATCGCCGCGTGCGAGGTCATACCGCCCTCGTCGGTGACGAGGCCACTGGCGCGTTTCATCGCGGTCACCATGTCGGGGGTCGTCATCTCCGTGACGATGACGTCGCCTTCGTCAACCTTGTCGAGCTGGTCGAGCTTCGTTACGATACGGGCCCGGCCAGTCGCCGTCCCCGGGCCGGCGCCGAGTCCGCTCGCGATCGGTCCGTCGCCGGATGGTTCGGCGGCCGTCGCTCCCCCGTCGGTCTCTCCGGTCGTTGGCTGGTCTGCGTCGGCCTTCGACTGGTTTGCTATCGTCGTGATCGGGCGTGACTGGAGCACGTAGACGTCGTCACCGACCATCGCCCACTCGACGTCCTGGGGCGTCTCGTAGTGGGCCTCGACGTGTTCACCGATGGCGACGAGTTCCTCGAGTTCCTCCGTAGAGAGGACTCGTTGGCTTCGCTTCTCCTCGGAGACCGGGCGTTCGACCGTCTCGCCGGTGTCAGAGTCGCGACGGTGCATCACTGTCTTCTCCGCCACGTTCGCTTCGATTACCGACGTCTCGGCCCGGTCGACGACGTAGTTGTCGGGTGTAACCGCGCCGGAGACGACGGCCTCGCCCAGGCCCCAGGCGGCTTCGATGACCGCCTGCGGGACGCCGGTCGATGGGTCGCTCGTGAACATGACTCCTGCCTTCTCGGCATCGACCATTCGCTGGACGACGACGGCGATATCGACGTCCGTCTGGCCAAAGCCCTGCTCCTGGCGATAGTAGCTCGCCCGCTCAGTGAACAGCGACGCCCAGCACTCGCGGACGCGCTTGACGAGAGATTCCCGGGTCACGTTCAGGTAGGTGTCTTGCTGGCCGGCGAACGATGCGTCCGGGAGGTCCTCAGCGGTCGCTGAGGAGCGAACAGCGACCGATGGCGAGGCCTCCATGTCGTCGTACGCCGCTAGGATCCCTTCACGAACCGAAAGCGGGACTTCCGTCTGTCGGATCAACGTTCGGGCAGTTTGGGCGGCTTCGGCCAGTGCCTGGGAGTCGTCGGGGTCGACTGCGAATATGTCTTCCAGTTCCTCGTCGAGGCCAGTATCTACCAGAAACTCCCGGTAGGTATCCGCGGTGACGACAAATCCGGGGGGCACCGGCAATCCGTTGCGGGTCAGTTCACCGAGCGACGCTGCTTTTCCACCGACCCGATCGAGGGAATCCAAGGAGATGTCACTTAGCCATAGGACGGCCATTGTAGATGGAGAATCCGGCAAGTGGTCAAAATAAGTTTCGATCAACGCCGGGTAGCGAAGTTCTGAGTCGCTCGTTCGGCTGATCGACGCTTCTGATGTATGCTTCGAATCGACCCACGAAAACAGGTCTAGTCGTCTGCTTCCTCGACGGTATTGACGAGCGTCCCGATCCCTTCGATCTCGACCTCTACGGTGTCGTCTGGGTAGAGTTGGATGTCCTGGAAGGTCCCAACCCCTTCAGGTGTGCCGGTCGCTATGATGTCCCCGGGTTCCAGTCGAACCCGGGAGGAAACGAACGAAACGAGGTCGGCAACCGACCTGATCATCATCCCAGTGTTATCGTCTTGTAGTGTCTCCTCGTTAACTCGGGATGCAATATGGAGGTCCTGGGGGTCATCAATTTCGTCGGTTACAACGTAGGGGCCGACAGGGGTCGTCCGTTGCATGGTCTTCCCGGAGAACCAGTCCAGCATTTCGTCGTCCCCGACTTGCAACGAGAGTTGCAGGTCTCTCGCGGAGGTGTCATTGATGATCGTATAGCCAGCGACGTACTCGAGGGCTTCGTCTGGAGAGACGTGTCGCGCTGGTTCCCCGATGACAGCAGCCAGTTCGGCTTCATAGTCGATTTCTCGAGTCACCTTCGTGTGATAAGATATCGGTTCTTGATGGCCCACGAGCGTTCGTGGAAGTTTCATAAAGATGAGCGGGCGCTCGGGCACGTCAATGTTGGATTCCTCGGCGTGGGCTTCGTAGTTGAGTGCCCCACAGAAAACCGTGTTCTGGTCCGTCGTCGGGGGTAAATACGTGATGTCCTCCGCATTGAAGGACTCGCCGTCTACCCCGATAGCATCTTGTGGGCGAGAGAGGGCGTCCTGGAACGAATCGAACTCAGTAGTGATATCCTGAACAGAGCCATCTTTGAACAATCCAATTCGCTCTCGACCATCGACTTCGAAGCGTCCAATACGCATATCGATTCCGTTGCGATGCTCATGCTTCATTCTTTCTACCGAGAGACGTGATCTTCCCATATGGTACGGTCGTCCGTTCTGTGGCGACCGGAAGCGTAGAACGGCGGGTAGACGACGGAACCCGGTCCCGTGATGAACGGTCGATACGTCCACGTCGGGAGTGGACGTGTATCTTTGGTGGAGAAACGTTTAACAAGATAGCACATCGAATCAATTTCGATGTCTATCGATAAAGTCGCTGTTACCGGCGGCAATGGAAAAATCGGCCGTGAGATACTCCGGAATTTAAACGAACACGGGTACGAAACGGTCAATCTCGCTCGGGGCAAACAACGGGAAGAGGTCTCCGACGAATATCGGACGACTGATCTTCTCGACGCCGGCGAGGTTTACGGCTCGCTAGCTATCAGCGACGCTGACGCCGTTATTCACATGGGGACGATCCCGACGCCAACTAACCATCCCGGCTTTGAGACGTACGAGAGTAACGTTATGAGCTCCTATCATATCCTCGAAGCGGCAAGCGGTCTGCAACTCGAGTCGGTGTGTCTCGCCTCCAGTATCAATGTCATGGGCAGTGTCTACCAGGATGCGCCGATGGAAGTCTTCTACTTGCCCGTCGATGAAGACCACCCACTGACCCCACGGGACCCATATGCCATGGCAAAGCACGCGATAGAAGTGACCGCCGACGGATTCGGGCGAACTGACGCCAACCCGACTACAATAAGTTCACTCCGGTACCCGTGGGTCGCGACGGAAGACGAACTTGAGGAGACCTTCTCCGAGAAACCACGCGATCTGGACGGACTTCACGACGCGTGGCATCACACTACCCGTGACGTCCTGTTCTCATACGTTCACATCGAAGACGCAGCAGACATCGCCCGTCTCGCTATCGAAGCGGATTACGATGGGCACGAACCATTCTGGGCGGTTGCAGATGATACGACAGCGAGCGTCGAGACAGAGACCGTCGCAGCCGAGTTCTACCCCGAGGCCGAACGCCGCACAGAATTTGACGGGTACGAGAGTCTCATCGACATCAGCAAGGCGAGAGACGTACTTGGCTGGGAACCACAGCGCACGTGGCGAACGCTGTGATGCCGGCCTCGGCGGTACGATAGTCGTGTGTCTGTGATTTCTCGCCGACCTGATATCCCTACCGCTGTACCCACATCGGCGGGAGTACGATCCCCAGTGAAGCGGTACTGTTATAATCCGAGCTAATGACTTACAACCACACATGTCCGACCAGCAGGACG
>Ga0075133_100408_pt1 | contig 11655 bp, 14 predicted proteins | sample AntRauMetaRauer1_FD_69802 | JGI IMG/M metagenome (GOLD analysis project Ga0075133, IMG submission 69802) | Saline lake microbial communities from Rauer Lake, Antarctica, in enrichment culture - Antartic Rauer Lake 1 Metagenome Rauer1 | ecosystem: Environmental > Aquatic > Non-marine Saline and...
TTATCTTTTTAGGACAAGTTCACACTTAGTGGTGTGGTTCTTCGACCTTCGACCCCCGTTCACGAGCCTAAGAGCCGCTTTCGGTGACGGCTTGTGTAACAAGTCGGCACTCAGAGGGGGATTTCACTCAGACGCGCTGAGCGCCGCGCTGAGCGTTTTCTTTCTCAACACGATGAATACCCCTCGGCACCCCGCTAGGATTGACGGTTTTCCCCCGTGGATGGGTGGGTTTCTTCCTCCCCGTCGTCTCGCTTCTCCAACTCGCGGAGGTACTCGCGCGGGGTGTCGACGTCGTGCATCGACGCCCCACCGTGGCCGGAGCCGTCGAGGTCGAGTATGACCTAAGCCGCCGTAAAGCAAAGAAGGTCAAGAAAATCCTTGAGCACAAGGACGACAGTAAGATCGCGCGGAGCCTCACTGTCGACCGCCTCCGTTAGCCAGCTCTCTCACGCGCTCGAGCGTCCGTCCGTCACACACATGCGGGGGGACCCCTCTCCCCGGGTCTGAGCTGCGCGCGCGCGTAAACGGCGTTTTGCTCGCGCCAACCGGCGCGTTCGGGTCTCTCTCCCCATTCTTTCGACCGGCCGATCCGACTCTGTCTCTGTTGTTTTTTGAAAAAAACATTTTTTATCTAACTCTGATTTTCAGTTTGTAGGGGATCCCCAGTGAGAGATCCGCCCATCCGAACTGTTCAAAATTGGCCTCATTGTACATGAGCGCCGTCCCTGGCTCGTCGTACCGCGACATGATATCGCGGTCCATCGGGATCGCTTCGAAGCCGAGCACGCCCGACTTACTCGTCGGGTTGCCGGTCGTCGGCATCTGGATCCGCCAGCGCACCTTTTTCACGATCTTCTCGTTGCACTCGCCCTCGTCGTGAACGAACATCTTGCTCGACAGCCCGTTTTTCCGAGCGTCGATCCACTTGTCCCGCATTACGTTGACCAGCTGGTAGCTGCCGAACTCGTCTTTCTCGACGTCGTTGCTCGCGATCTCGCCGAACTCGTCGGCGATCCAGGTCATGAAACTGTGCGGACCGTAGTCGATCCGCGCCATGAACCAGGCGAACCACCAGTGAGTGAGCGGGCTCTCGGGAACGAACTCGATACCCTCGTGCTTGACGTCGGAACTCTCGTAGATCTCCTGGCACCGCCGCATATTCGGATCTGGATAGACCACGTTGATCGTCCCCAGATCTCCCGTCAGGGGCTTGTCGCGGCCCGCTGGGGGCGTCGTTAGCACGTTGTGGTTGAGATCGAGCGGGTCCTGGTAGTAGACGACCTCGCGGACGATCTCCTCGAGATCGCTCACGCTTAACTCGATCACTCGGCGCGTCTTGTCCTGCGGCTCGAGCACGATCTCGATATCGGCTCCTGTTGGGAGACAGATCCGAGACCACGGAGCCAGCGATAGCCACTCTGATCGCGACGGAGAACCGCGCCACACGACCGTCTCGCCGTGGTCTACACATATCTCCGCTATATGCGTCCCGAGCGTCGATTTTCCGGACCCCGGTTTGCCACGAGCCAGGAAGTCCGTCCCTCCTTTTATGTGTCCCTGTGGAGGCTCCCACGATTTTAGAAACACATTCGGGACGAGACTCTGGTAGGTGAAGTCGTCCGAGTCGAATTTTCCGAACCCGTAGAACCGCCGGATACTCTCGGCGTCCGTGTGTCGACGGTCGTCGTCCATCGTTTGGGCGGTTTCGCGTCTCGGGTCCGGGAACTGTGACAGGACCTCAGCCTTTCGGTCGGCTCCCGCTACCTCCTGAAAGTCTGATATTTTGATGCTCATATGCTGGGAACCTCCTTTTGCTCGTATTCGGCATCGGCCTCCTCTTTCGAGCGCGACCGGAGATCACGGACCCCGCGGTTGAACGCCGGGAGCAAGTGGTGAGCCGCGAATAGCTCGCGGGCTCGCTCCTGAGCGACCGTCGGATCCGACTCGGTCAACAGAGACCGCGTCGACGGCTCGCAGAGACAGCCCTTCACGAACCGCTGGGGGATCTCGCCGTGGGTTGCGTGCTCGAGGACAGCTCCCCAGCGACGGATCTCTCCGGCGTCGTCGAGGCCGTCGAGGAGCGTCCCGACCGCCACACGCTGGTAGCAATCTGTCTCGGAGAGATACGGCCGCATCGCGATGAACGACTGTTTGTGAGCGTCGTGCTCAGTCTCCGACGACCCGTCGCTGTCGACATACTCGGTCGCGTCGTTCCGGAGGCTCCGGAACGCCGAGTGGAACGCTGGTTCTAAAACCTCGATCGCGATGCGACGCTTCAGCTCGTCGACAGCGTCCTGGTCGAGATCGATCGTCCGCTGATTCTCGACGAGGAGCGCCTCGAGGAGAACTCGCTCGCCATCCCGATCCCGAACGCCTCTAAACTGAGCACTAAGTTCGCCGTACCACGACGTCGGCACCTCGCCGAGCGTCTTGGTAATCGACGACCGCGCCCATCTGAGGATCGACGCTCGCGAGTTGAATCCGGTCTCAAGATCGTCGACCAGCGACTCGATGTCGGTGGTCAGTTTGATGAGCGCCGGTCGACGTGATCCCGGCACCGAGTCAGCCGCGTCAGGACCATCGATCACGATCCCGTCGAGGATCCCGTCGATATCAGCGCTCATCGTCGTCCTCCTCGCGATCTGACGAGCCGCCGTCGGTCTCGATCTTATCAATCCGTTCGAGCATCGCATCCATATCCGGCGACTCCTCGCTCTCGTCGGACTCAACACTCCGGTCGAGATCCATGCCGAGAGCCGACTCGATGAGTGTCGAGTCCTGTTCCTCGACCACCGACTGAATCACCTGTTGGGTCTTGGACTGTCGCTCGACGAGCGTTTCTCGTGCCTGGTCGAGCGTGTGAGCGTCGTCTACCTCCTGGGCGAGCGTCAGTGTCGATATCCACGCTGACCGCGTGTGAGCCGACGCAGGCCATACGTCCGCGTGCCCGTCTGTGGGCGACATCACGAGCACGCCGACCGCCAGCGCCCCGAGAGCCATTGCCCAGCCCCACGAGAGCCACGTGCCAATCGCGTACACTCCGCCTGCTATCGCGATCCCGACGACCCCGGCACGCATCCACTCGACAGAGTTGCTCGGAGGCTCATACTCGAAGCCCTCCGGCGCGTAGTCGAGGACCGTCGGCGCGTCCGGGTCGACCACGATCAGCTCCGACCACGGACCCGTCGGCGTCTTGATCCGCGTCTCGAATGCCATCGATGGGACGGCCGCCGCCTTCCCGAAGTAGCGAGCGAGGAACGGTAGGATCCCGCGACGAACTATCGCCGGAGTCCCGTCCGGCATGTCGACGACAGTCTCGACTCTCGCGCTCGCGATGAGCGAGTCCTGCGCTCCCTCGCCTTTCGGTCCATCGACGTCCTTCGTCGTGGGCTGAATAAACGCCACCTCCCGGTCGCGAACCGCCTGCGACTCGAGGACCACGATCCCAACTATCGCGACCACTACCGCCGCCAAGAGGATCGGAGCCGCGTTGATGAGTTGGGCGACCGACGAGAACTGAGACATCACCACAAACCCAGTCACCAGCGCGATCCCAACCATCCACGAGAGGATCGAGTAGCCCGGACCGAGTCCGGTCCGCCCGATCGCCTTCCGAGCGACGCCGCCGGTCAGCGCCGTGCCGACCGAGATCGGGATCAGGAACTGCGTCACGACCGACCAAATGTAATCTCCCTCCGTGTCGATCCCAGCCGGAGACGTCGTCGCCACCGACTCGTGTTCGAACGTCCAGCGGACGTCGGGATCATCGGTGAACCACATGGTCACTTGCCGCGGCTCGTCGCTCTGCCGAAGCGGGATATCGATGATATTCATCCCCGCCTGCAAATCGATCCGGTGCTCGTCGACGACCACGTCACGAGCCGCGGGCTCCTCGATAACCGTGCCGTCGCCTGTGGTCCGCTCTTGGACCCCGTCGCGCCAGTAGACGATCCGGAGTGTCTTTGCGTTCTCGACCGACGACAGCGAAGTCGTCCGGATGAAAACCGAGTTGCGGTCGACTGTCTCGCCACGGCTCACGAACTTCGAACTCGTGTCCTCCATGGATCCGACGTCAGCCATCACTGCCGACGCGGGCCAGTGCTCGAGCCACCACATTCGAGAGCTGTCGACGCGGACAGATGCCGGGTTGCCGTCGAGAGTCTGACCGCCGCGCCGGAGCTCATCGAGTGTCAGCGCGACGCCCTTATCCGAGAGATCCGACACCGGCTCGCGCTCGACGGTTGACGCGGACGTCGCGTTAGTACTGTTCTGAGTACTATTTTGAGCCGACACCGTCGCGACCGCGCCGACCAGGAGTGTCGAGACGATCAACACCGCCATGATCGCGCCGACTCCCGGTCTCGTCATGACGTCGCGCATCGGATTAGGATCCCCCGCGAGCCATCTCGAAGTTGCTCGACTCGCGGATCGCGAGAGCGACCCCCAGAATCGATATCGTGATTCCGAACCACCACAGAGGCGGCATCGACGACACCCACTCAGGCACCAGTGGGATCTCCCAGCCGAACCCGATGGCACCGGTGAATATCGCGAACAGATTGGCTACCACGACCGGAGCCTCCGCACCCAGTCCGCCGATGAAACCGAGCAACTCGACGCTCGAGTTTCCGACCTCAAACAGCACGGTCGCGAGAACTATCGCGACCGCCGAGACCGCCCCGATTGCTCGGGTGAACGGTTGGCTCGCTTCAGTCTGCATTTGCCGGATCGCATCCGACAGGTTGTCCGTCTCCGCGGCCGCCGACTGCCAGACGTAGCCGAAAAACAGGACCAGGACGATCCCGACCCACATCAACCCGTCACTGAACAGCCACACGACGCCGTCGACGGCTCCCTCGAGGCCGTAGGTCCGCCAGACGTACCAGACTAAGACCGCGAGGCCGCCACCCCACGCGAGCGCCTTGAGACGCTCTCCGCGGTTCCCCTCGTCGGCCGAGAGGATCGAGTAGCCGAACAACACCGCAACCAAACCGCCGAACAGCAATTCGGCGGAACTCACCACCATCGGAGACCTCCCGACAGCGGGATCGATTCGACCGTTCTATGCGTGTTATGTGCCTTCATTTTTGTATCTTATATTAGGCAGTATTCTGGTATCGGTCCCAAACGACTGTCAGCTGGTGGACGATGAACAGCGAGCCGACCAGAATCAGGAACCACAGCGCGAGATCCTGGTCGATCCCGACCGCCTCGCCGAACCGACCGACGAGGATCGACGCAATCGGGAGGAGCGAGTCCGAGAGCGACAGGAGGACGTCCGCTCCGTTGAAGAGGACGTCACCGACGCCGAACGACAGTGACGACGCCACCGCCCCGAGACGGAGCCGAGAGCGTCCTTTGTCGTCCTCGTCGCTCATCGGAACCACCCCACAGTGAGATCGCGGAGCGTGTCGATCCCGCGCTCAATTGGGACCGGGACGAACTCGTCGACCAATCCGATTGCGAGATTGAGTATCGCGACTGTGACCAAGACCGGGATCGCCCAACCGATCACAGCCGCCACCGGAGCGCCGAGCCCGGCCGACAGGACCAACGACTCGACGACGCCGAACATCGAACCGTAGAACCCTGTCACGAGATACTGGATCGCCACGCCGACCGCGATCATGGAGTCGAGGATCCCCGACACAAATGAGTCCGACAGTGTGTCGACCAGGTTGCTCAGCATCGCGAGGATGCTGTTGTATCCAGCCAACAGCCCCGCGACGAACACCGACAGGAGATAGCTCCGTGGGTCCTCAAGAATCGGCTGCACGTTGTCGGGAGCAACGTTGAGTATCGCATTCCACGTGAGCGAGAACGTTTCGCCGCCCGTATCATCTTCACTCAAGGGCAGCCACCTCCCGAATCCGGTCGATGATCATCATCGCGACGACCAGCGAGACCGCGACGACTGCCGTGGACGCGACGTAAGACAGCGGCCCTAACGCCGGGAGAGACGATGCGCTCTCGGCCCACGCCGCTTGCCATGAACTCCCCGCGTAGCCCAGAACCGTGGCGACGACGTCCGACGCGCCACCCCAGAACATCCGTGGGATCGTCGACGGGAGCGCCGCAATCATGTCGAGCATAGTCGTCACCAACTCCGAATACCACAACACGAGCGCCGCGGTGATCGTCGAGGCCACCGACGTCCAACGGACCCCGTCGTCGCCGATGTATGTTTTCTGCACTGACTCGCGCGAGAGATCCACGGATGATCACCGCCAGGGGATGATGTCGTCGACCACGGGGATCGACGGATCGAAGACGGTCCAAACCCAGTACCCTCCTGCGACCGATCCGACCGCCAGCGCAAATGTCGCCGGACCGAAAAACGCCCAGTCTCCCGTCGTGAATGACTCGACGGTGGCCTGAGCGCCGCCGACGATGATCATCTCGGGAGCCGTGATCAACGTAACGAGAAAGTCTCGACCGGCCGAGAAGATCCCCAAAATCTCGGCGAACCCATCGCCAATCGCCGCGATCACCGCGATTACCGCGCCCGCGCCTGCCAGGATGATCCCCGAAACCCCGCGAGAGGCTGCCGAAGACGGCGAGAGACCCCTCGCTCGCGAGATCCAATCCGTGTCGCCAGAGGAGGACATCAGTTGCCTCCGCTCAGTCGACGGATGATCCCGACGCTCATGAGCGCCGAGATGATTGCCCCAGGGGCGCTAAACAGGTAGTCGAGCCAGCCGCCGCCCGATCCCGACATTCCCGGCCCACCGGTGAATCCCGTGTTCTTGATTTCGGAGGACTCGTCGCTCGTGAGCAACAGATCATGGAACGCCATGACCACGTCGCCCGGCGACGGCGTCCCCTCGAGCACGACCACGTCGTCGGTCGACCCGTTTTCGAGATCGGCCGTCCGGTCGGTCGTTGAGAGATCCTCGACGTCCTCGACCATCTGAGCCTCCTCGAGGCCGGTCGTCGACTGCACCGAGTTGTAGCGATCCGCCGGATGTCGGACCCTCGCGTTGAAATCGAGATCTGACCAGTCGAGATCGTACGCGGTCGGGATCTCGATGTTTTGAGCGACCTGAAGCCGCGCGTCGTACCGGAACCGACCCGGATCCGCCTCCACGACGTCGACCATCGAGTCCTCGACGCCCGACGCCATGAGCTCGACGTCGAGCTTCCGGTCCCGGATGATCGCCGTGTCGAACACGGAGCCGAGAGTCGACAGCGACTCGATCGAGTACTCTCCGCTCGGCTCGTAGATCGTCTCGGTCTCGATCTCGTCGTCCGAGTTGAGGATCTCGCGCTCGCCGAGCACCCATTGGCTCTCGCGCTCGAGGTTGATCGCCGCGAACTCCAGCGTCGCGTTGCCCCCAGCGATCGAGACCTCCAGCGCCGCGATCCCATCCATCGACTCGACGATCCCGCCCACCTGTTGCTGGTAAACGTGATCGGTCACCGTCGACGTCGCGATCGTGGCATCCGCGCCCGAGTCCGCCGACGTGTCGATCGTCGTCGCGGTTTGCGTCCCCGTCGAGTCCTCGAGGCGGATCTCGACAGTCGTCCCCGACTCAAGTGTCGTGGTGTCGAGGATCGTCTGGATGTAACGTCGGAGTTCCCCGCTGGTGATGCTAAAGTCGGTGAACCGCGCGAGGACCTCGTCGCCCGATGTCTGACCCGACGACGAGATCCGGAGCCCGCTCGAGCCCGAGTCCGTGTCGAAGTCCTCGACGGTGATCGATCCGGCCGAGCCCGAGGCGTCCGTCGACCAGTGTTGGGAGTCGATCGCGTTGAGAGCCACCTCCTCGTCGCCGTCGGTGAAGGTCTCGTCGCGCGGGAACTTGCGGAAGTCCTCCGCGTCGATCGATCCCGCTTTGAGCGAGATCGGGTTGTGTGGTTGCGGATCCTGCGTGTCCGGCCGCTCGGCCAGCTGACCGCCGTAGTCCTCGAGGCTCTCGTCGGTCCCCGAGTCGTCGGTGAACGACAGGACGTCGTCCGATTCGCCGTTGTAGGCGTCTACCACGACCGTCCCCGACACAAACACATTCGGAGTCAGATCCGAGCCGTAGTTGAGACCGCCGCCCGCCGCGACCGCCGATCCCGTCCCGGCGACCGTCGCGACCGCCGTCGCACCGAGGACCTGCATATATCGTCGCCGACCCATGCTCGGCCCGTCGGTCGTCTCGGTCGTCGTTGGTTCTGCTGGCTGTGCATCGTTGGTACTGCCTGATTTGCTCATTGTAGAATTGCTGTTGTGCCCGTATCCGGTGGTCTGACCGTGTTTAGCTGCCAATTCCTCATCCTCCGGCCACACCGTTCTGAGATCGTCCATGTAGTCGGCGAACGCATCGCCGACCACCAGGCCATCAGGTTCGTGGCTCACGTCTCGGTCTCCTGGCCGCCGTCCGTTGCCGTTTCCCGCGCCGGAGCGGGATCGTTAACGTCGAACCTCACAATACAGCGCCCCGCCGCCGAGTTTCTGTTGAGCCGGTGCAACTCAGTCCGTCTGTCGACTCCGAATCGGAGCCAGGTAGTCCTACAGTCATGTCGACGGTGATCTACCTGATTTTTAGGAGTGATCACCGTATCACTCCTAACCGGATATTGATGTAAAGTCGTTTAGAAACAGTATGTAGCTAATATAGTAACCATATAGTTTCTATATGGGTCGAAACACTATTAATAGACTGACTGTATTGTAGCCATGTATGGACGATAATAAGATACTTTCCATCGGCTGTCGGCCGGTTCGGGATATCGGGGGAGCAATCGGTAGTAGCTTCGATAAAGATGCACTTGACCAGCTCGGCGCACTCGACGACGACGGAGAGATTATAGACGGTGTTTCGGCGCGGCAAGTAGTTCGGGATGATGGTACGATCGAACTCGACTTGAGCTTACCGAGCGAGTAACCTTACTCAGTCTCTGTTTTAGTCGTCTATCAGCTGGCCCTTGCCGATCAGCAAAAGGTGGCACTCAGTACACAGACACCCGTGGCGTGCGTCCGTATCAGCTACACTCGACGGCTGGTACTCTTCCCGAAGCACTGATTCACTATCGATGTTGAGAGTCTCACCTGGCGGGAAGGCGATCAGGTCAAAACTGAATATCTCGGAACTGCCGACTGATCACGTTGGGTCGACTGCCTCAAGCTCATCCCGTGTCGTCTCACCGAGTGCGTACCGCTCTCCGAGCTCGGTGATCCGATAGTATCCTGCATCATCTACTTTTTCGACTAAACCCGCATCATTTAATAAAGATATTCGGTGGCTCACGTTGCTCGATCCCGTGCCGATCCCGAGCGCCACCGATTTCGGAGTAGCCGGGAACCGCCAGCGGTGATCGCTCAGAAACATACAAATTAGCGCGTCGAGCGGAACCATCCAATCTACATTAGGTAGCATAAGCGCAATTCCGCACGGCGTCTTATATCTTATTTGATTGACTATACAATAAGAGTATAGCGACCATATAGTTACACAATGATTCTACTAACTACTCATGCAGTACTTTTATTATCTTAGCCTGTTGCTGTTTGTGATAGTCTGAGGAAAATCCCGCATCCGATCCACTACCTTTCCTGCCAGGGATAGCGTGGAAACGGATGCAACGACCGACCGTGTGGCCGTGTGTTCTTTTCAACACACTCACCGCATAAGTGCTTTACGGTCGTTAGCGGGTACCTCAGTAGTCCTGGCGTCAAAATACATGACTGACGCAACAGCCGATAAATCAGCAAAAACGGACGAAACGACACCAACTCTCGTCGACCAGCTCGACGATCCCGAAGCCGGTCACGGACCGCTCGGAGTATCCGCGCGCTGTGTGAACTGCAAGATCGTACGCGCCAAACGGATCGCCGACCAAGATCCAGACGACACCTCTTCTTTCAAACACGTCTGTCACAACTGCCAGCGAACTACCTGGTGGAACCTGATTCGTGTGCTCAACGACGGCCGCGGGAGTGATCACGAATGAGCATCGAAATGCCGTCGACGCAGGACGGCGATATCGGGACGCTCCCCGCGCCCTCGCTCTCCGACCGCTCGGCACCCCAGCCGGTCGCTCACGGAGCCGCCCTACAGTCCGTTTTCAATGGCATGTCGCGATACAAAACGCTCTATTCCCAACTCTTTGATACGTGGCAAGACGTCGTCGGGTCCCACGACCGCGAGCCCGGAGTCGTCGCCACTCTCGATCACGGCGCCCTGGAGTGGCTCGACGAGCCCGCCGCTGGTCGCGATTGGGTGATCCAAATCACCAGCTCCCGATGGAAAGGAGGGACCGGGACCGGCGATAGCTACTCAGCGTACTATAAATACGATCTCGTCCTGAAAGAGCAAGACGAGGACGGCGATCTCCACGACACCAGGGGTAAATCGTGCTCCCTCCGTGTGATCCCGCAACTCGGTAAGCTCAACTACCAGGACGGTTCCGACATCGAATATCAGTACGGAGAGGGAACTCTCGTCCGATGCACGACCACCTGGGCCGACGGACCCGACGAGATCGAGGCCCGCATGTTCGACGTCCTCGAGGCCGTCCTCGACGTCGACCGCGATCGTCTCCTCGCCGACCAGCATCCCGACTCTCGACGGATCCAGAAGGCCGAAGCGCATCATCGATTCGCGATCGGTTGGAAACGCCAGGTTATCGACGCTATCGACAAGACCCGCGAGTTGATCGCTTTCGGGGGCATGACCGAGATCGAAGCGAGTCACGAGCGACAGCGCGAGGGATACCTCGAGGCCGTCCTCGACGCCGACCGCTGGCATCTACTCGGTTTCGGGCGGACGTCGTACAGCATCGAACTGAAGTGCTACCAGGCTCCCGGATGGGCCGACATGGACGCCTCAGAACCCGGCCGACATCCGAAGCTCGAGGCATCCTTTGGCGGCACCAAAGGCGACCGCGCGCTCCCGCACGCCGACGAGTGGGACGACGTCATGTCGACGCTCCGCTCGGTCGTCTCGGCTCATCTCGACTGGGCCGGTGTCGGTCGTGAGCAACTCGTCGCCGACGACTACCAGCCCGGACCAGGAGTCCCCGAATACGAGTATCCGCACCCTGTCGGCCGTCGACAGCAACTCCGAGAGCGGTACGAGGCCGTCTCGACGCAAGTCTACCGCGAGGCCCTCAAGGTCAACACGACCGCGGTGTACGACATTCTCTCGGTGATCGCGACCGAGTACGGCGCGAGCTACGATCTCCTCGAGGAGCGGACCGGGCTCGCGAGATCCACGATCCGCCACCACGTCGCGCGACTCCAGGAGACCGGCGTCGTCGACAAGGTCGGCAATCCCGTCCTCGTCGTGTTCCCCTCGATCACCGTCCTCGACGAGGCCAAAGAGATCCTCCGGATGATCTATCCCGACGACGTCGTCGACGACCGCAAAGAGCGAGCGGAGGATCGTCGCGAGCGTCGCGAGGAGCGCGACGATCCCGACGACCAGGACGATCGCGACCAGGAGGACGTCGACGACGACAGTGATCGCGACCGATCCTCGTGGGAGTACTTCCGCGATCTCCGAGCTCTCGGTCCCGACCAGCTGGCGACCGCCCTCGAGGACGGCCACATCGACTACGACCACGTCCGGATCCGCACCGATCCGTACGACTGGCTCAGTTAACGACGCTCCCACACCACGACAGCGCCGCGGTCGACAGCGACGGCTCTAATTTTTTGACTCTCGC
>Ga0075133_100447_pt1 | contig 11091 bp, 13 predicted proteins | sample AntRauMetaRauer1_FD_69802 | JGI IMG/M metagenome (GOLD analysis project Ga0075133, IMG submission 69802) | Saline lake microbial communities from Rauer Lake, Antarctica, in enrichment culture - Antartic Rauer Lake 1 Metagenome Rauer1 | ecosystem: Environmental > Aquatic > Non-marine Saline and...
CCGTGTAACGTCTGAGGCCAGCTCCAACGTCGCCGGTGCAGGCTCGTTGTCGTTTGGGTAGTCTTTCTGGATCTCGGTTGGCACATACAGCGCACTGTTGCCCTCTCTGAGCATATCCACGTCGACCGCAACCAACTCACCGACTCGAAGGCCCGTATCGTACATGAGGGCGATGATCGCCTCGTTTCGCTGCTGGAGGTAGTCTGCACCAGTCGAGTAACACGCCGACCTGAGATCGTCGACTTGGTTGGGAGTAAGCCACACTTTTGCGCGAACTTTGGAATCTAGATTTTGAGCCATTTGGTCGAACTCTCTTTATATACTAACCATCCGCTACAGCCACTTAACTTTGGAGTCTACTAAAGGAGTCCAAAGTTCACTCGAATTGTGGCTGATCCAATTAAACAACAGAAAGTCTGCGGACATTGCTACCGGTTGGCGTGCAAGATATAAAGAGTGTATTCAGCGCCGCGTCACTTCGCCTGTTTCTTGGATATCGAAGGCCAAGTTCTCTGTACCGTCTCCATCAGGGATGTAGTGAATGTGGTCTTCGTCAGTTAGGCGTGAGTTGTCCTTGTAGGCGTGGTAACGGACCAAATAGCGCTTGGGTTCGATGACGGCTTCACGCGTCTGTTGTCCTCCGGCTTCGATATCAACAGTAGTATCGTACACTCTCGCTTCCCCTTCAGAGGCACCATCTCCGAAGAGCTCGATCTCGACGCTGTAGGGGACAGCCACTTGATTGTAGATGGTCAACTCGACTCCTCCATTACGAGACTGGTTCCCTGAACATCCAGCCAAACAAATAGAGAAACCCACTGCTGTAGTTATCGCCTACCGCCGTTTCATATACCTGTTACCGAGACGGCCAATATATTTCTTGTCTTGATAGCGGCGAGTAAACTGCTGACGATATGCGTTCGCAGTCTTGCCCAGCACGCTCTGACAGAATACAGATAGATTAGTTGATAACGTCTGTGATTGAGCCATGCTAGCCGTTAAGCTAAATTTTCTACAAACAGACTCCTAAATTCAGTGGGTGCTACCTTTGAAAGAGAAAAGGCATGGAATACATTCACGAGTTGATCAGCTGAACTGATTGCTATACTTAGAGGCTGAAGTCAGCACTAAATGTTGTTGTTCAAACCGGTGTTATAGCCTTCGAATATTTATAAAATACCCGAGAATATAGAAGCTTACACATGCATCGTCGGCAGTTCCTTGCCGGAGTTGGGGTGGGTACTATTGGTGTGGTAGCAGGGTGTCTCGGTGAAACACGCCCGGAAACGAGGTGGCACCAACAAGCATTGCCATCCAGCGGTGTTCGTCGCTCACCGACAGTTGTCAACAATATGGTATTTGCAGGTGGCGGCACGAACAGCAGTTATGTATCAGCCCTCGATGCAACTGATGGAAGTATCGAGTGGACGTACCGGACTGGCGGCGCGGTCTTTACCAGTCCGCACGCAGTCGGAGGAACGGTATTCATCGCCAGCGAAGATGACAACGTGTATGCACTCGATGCGGCAACCGGCGACGAGGACTGGCGGTTCGAAACCAACGGTGCGGGATGGTCTTCACCCACGGCCACGGGCACTACCGTATACGTCGGTGGGATTGCTGGGACGGTCTACGCCCTCGATTCCGAGAGCGGGATGGAACGCTGGCGAGTCGAAATCGGCGATCGGATTTACTCGTCGCCAACCGTCAGCAGTAACACGGTCTTCATCGGAAGCGACGGTGGGAGTGTATACGCCCTCGATACGGAGACTGGTGACACCGAGTGGCAGTTTGAAACCGACGACCCGATCCGCTCCTCACCGACTGTCGAGAACGATACCGTTTTCGTAGGCAATCACAGCGGCGTAGTCTACGCGCTGGAAGCCGCATCTGGTGAGCCTCTCTGGGAATTCAATACTGGCTTTTCGGAACGATTCGCCTCGCCGACCCTCTACGACGGAACTCTCTACATCGGATCGTGGTACGGGACGATATACGCACTGGATTCCGAGACTAGCAAGGTCGTCTGGGAATTCGATGAGATCGACAACCGTATTTCTCCAGCAACAGTAGCCGATGACCTCGTCGTCTGTAGCGGCTGGCAGGATGGCGTCGCAGTACTGTTCGGTCTCGAAGCCACGTCTGGCAGCGTCGAGTGGCAGATCGAAATTCCTCTTGGCTCGGGACCGACAATCGTTGATGGAACAATCTTCGTCGGAACCGACGGTGTCCTTGCTCTGGATGCCGGGGACATCGGTTCGAGTGTCGATTCCCGTGTCGAACTCGGAACACTCGGCCATCACCATGAGTGGGCAAACAACTACGATAACTGACTCCGCGAGTGACTTATCCGAACCATACTGCCTATCGGAAAGAATCCGAGGCCAGTTCTTTGTCGGTTTTCACTCTGCGCGAGATACGCGTTCGCAGCCTTGCATACACGTTCGGTGTTCGGAAAAGTAGTTCAGGTTCTACCCCTCACCGACTTGTTACACAAGTTGACAACGAACCCCCTCTATATCGTCTCGATTACGTCGGTCGACGGAGGTCTGCCGCAGTATGTCCCACCAATTTAGAGATGGTGGATGTCTGAGCGTGTTTCGAACAGAGTCCAATGATTTATTTGTGAGACAGGCGTCTCACAGAGTATGAGCACTGATGCTGACGACACCCCCAACACTGAACGGATGGAAAAAATCGATGTTCGGGTTCCCTCGACGGTCCTTGATGCCATCGAGTCCGAATATCCGCGACGAGGCTACTCCTCTCGCTCGGAGGCTATCCGCGATGCTCTCCGTGACTGGCTGAATCCCTCACCCGAGTTATCAGAAGAGATCTTGGCTGATCTCCAAGAGAGTCGCAAGCAGCGTGAGGCCAGTGAGACGGTGTCGGCCGCTGAAGCCCGGGAACGGCTCGGGCTCGATGACAGTGACGAATGACGAGCGTCGAGTACACCGAACAGGCTCTCGAAACCTCACAGATCTTGAAGACCACGTCGCCGATCGTGTACTGAACAAAATCGACGAGGCAACCGAGTGGACCGACCATCGGTTAGAACGCCTCTCAGAGTATCCATACTACAAGCTTCGCGCTGGCGACTACCGAGCCATCATCACCTGGGATCAGGAAGCCGACCGGTTGATTGTTGAAGCAGTCGGTCACCGCCGGAATGTCTACGACCGCCATCTCCCACCCTGACCAGTGGACCTGCGCCCTGCATCTTGCACGGGACATTCTGATAGAGACCAGATGGATTAGTTGGTCACGCCCATAATCGAGACATGCTAACCGCTAAGTCAAACTTTGGACATTAGAGTCCAAAGTTCGGGGAACTAATCTCTGAGAGAAGGAGAATAGAACCAAGACACAAGAGCAATCATGAGTTGTTCAGTTGAACAGGTTGCTATACTTAGAGGGTGCGTCTCTCACAAAACCTCGCCTACTCGGACCTCCAACACCGAGTAATATGAAGTAGCACTGTGAAGATGACATAGCATTTATTGGTTAGTGTTTAATACATAAGGCAATGACTACTCAACAAATTGGTGGCAGCATTGTTGGCTTTCATATCTCTTTTCTTGGATTTGTGGTACTGTGGTTCAATCAGCAGGATTTAGGAGGTATTCTGACTCCGATGGAGGTCTTGGGATGGGCGATAGTACTTGCTGGTGTCGCACTCACATTATGGTTCTTCGTCGATGCACAAACTACCTAAATAGTGTTCTCTCTGTGTTGACCGTTTGATCGTTCAATTTGAGCCGGAGCCAGTGATCGACTTGCGCTCACAGTCTTGCACATACGGGTCTGATCAAGTTTCGAAGAAATCGGTTATGTGGCCCAATGTTACACTCAGAACAGAAATATAGCAACAGAACCTACGGTTGAGATGATATGGGGTGATTATGATCGTTTCCTGCAGAAAGTACAGAGATATTAGAATTCGCAAAGATCTTCGGATAAGGTAGTGTTCACCCGTGTTCACACACAGGGGAACAACTTAATATTCCCGCTCACATAGAACCGAGTATGAGCCAGAAATCGCTAGATGATTCGATCAAATTCCGTGCTGGCCCGCTCAAAGAGGCAGCAACCGAGTTGGACTCTGTCCATCTGGGTGGAATCAATATTAGCGAACTCGCACGTGAGGGACTCAGCCAGATGCTCCGACGCTCGATGACGGAGGACGACAAGATTGCTGTTTATGAACGCTATTCAGCTGGTGATCTCTCAGAGGACGCCGCCCGCGTGCTCCTCGGTGATGAATTCGATATGCTCCAAGAGGACATTGAGGCCTTCCGCGAGGCTGTTGATGATGACACCAGTGACTACCTCGTCTGAATGGCTAGCCACGACACGCGATATCCGATTCTCGTCGATACAGATGCGCTGATTGCCGTTGCGAATAGTTCCTTCTGGACCAGGCTAACCGAGAATGTTGGACTCACGACGACAAACGTCTGTAAACAGGAACTCAAGCGGCACCTCGAAAACACGCGGGAAACCGCTCCAGAGGGAAGCCGCCCATACAGACTTCATTACGGGAGCCGTGCCGCACTCGAAGCACTTGAAGACGATGAGACACCTCTTACGAAGGTGACGAGCGTCCCTCGCCCACACGGGGCCGACGCTGGTGAAGAATCACTCCGACAAGAGGTACTACAAAATCCGGAGGCTGTCGACTACGTCATCTCAATGGATGCAGCTGGTCGTCGCTCGATTCGTCGTGCCGCCGCCGACCATGACCAAAATATACGTGTCGTAACCCCGCCGTTTCTTTTCTACATTCTCTACGACAACAATCTGATATCGAGGCATGAGTTCTGCGAAGCCTGTGGAAAACTGTTAGAACGTGAGGGGTGGACCGGGTATAATGCAGTGAAAGCTGCGTGGGAGGGAATTCCAATTGACTGTAGCGATGTGTTAGACGATCACCTGCTCCCGTGACAAAATCAATGGATCAGAACATATCATCGACACGCGATAGTTCGGCACGGCTTGTAAATTCCTTTGAGCGCTACCTCCAAAGGGAAAGGCCGTGGTGGCAAGGGCGGAAACTATCGACGAAACGCAGCTCGTGAACTCGAACGGTTCGCTGAATGGGCTGCTGGCGACCGTGGTAGCGACGAGTGGACGGGTATCGTCCCCAACGATGTCGACCGGGAGCCAATGTTCGAAGATCTCGACGAACGAGTGTTTCGCGAGTATGCCCGGCATCTCGGTGGAGATCGAGGACTCAAACAGAATACGGTACAAACCTATTATCACTATATCTCTGCATGGTGTGGCTGGTGTGTCAACGAAGGCTATCTTGAAGCACACTACGCCCAGCGGGCGAGTGCGACCGCGCCACTCCCCGATGACGACGGTCGAAAGCCCGGCGACCAGCAGGCCTGGACGTCAGAACAGCGCCACGTACTTACCCGTCACGTAGACGAGCAAGCTCGCAACGCCATCGAGGAGTACACGGCACTTCCAGAGGACGTCGACCCGCGTGAGAAGCAACAAGCTAGATATGTAGCCCTGAGAGCTGCACGAGACCGGGCACTCGTGTTCGTTCTCGCGTATACTGCTGTTCGGGTCGGGGAACTACTCCGGGACCCGAACGATCCGCGTCGACGGGGCGTGCGCTGGGAGGACCTCTCACTCGACGACGGGAGTATGGACGTCTACCGGAAGAAACAGCAGTGGGACGCCGCGAGTCTCCCCGACCCGGTTATTACGCCGCTGCGGAGCTATCGCCAGTTGATGAACCCACCGACAGAGCGCTGGCCGGTGTTTCCGACGTTCGATCAACGGACGCTCGCAGGGCTCGTCCAGGATGAACTCGCAGACCGAGGGGAACGCCCAGAGGCAATTACTGAACGCCGTGAGGAATACGCTCGCGATCTACTGCTGGCACTTAATGAGGATATTCGACCACCATCAATCACGACAGACGGCGCACGGTCGATTCTCCAGCGACTCTCAGAGGCCGCAGAGATCGATATCGACCATCCGAAACACGACTATCTCGCCCCCCACGGTGGCCGGCGTGGGATGGGTGAGGTCCTCGTTCGCGCATTCGGGTATACAGTCGCTGCCCGGTATCTCGACAATTCGGAGGAGATGGTCCGTGAGCGGTACTCACATATTGAAGCTGGTGAACTCGGTGACGTCGCAACTGAAGCACTAGAAGAGATTGATAGCCTTACATAATTGTAGCCACATTCTCAACACATTTGGTATTCGTTCTAGACCGTACACATCGGCGAGTTCCGGGTGACGTGCGAGCGACCGATAACTATCCCCAGTAGCTTCGAGATGAAGAAGAGTTTGAGTATCCCGTGAAACGAATAGTAGGCAGGATACCACTATGGGAATCTATCGTCAAGTGTTTCGATTTAACTGGAATTAGGCGCTAAGTCCCCTTCCTCAAGGAGCAACGCAGGGAGCGAAGCGACCGAGTAGCGCAGTAGGGAGGGGATACACCGCCGCACGATTCTCGTACACCCGCGACACTCGGCCCACAGGCCCACCGCAGCACTTATATTTATCCATAGTATATACATTTGTGATGGATAGATTTGAAATCGAAGGCGAAGAAGTCCTCGACGGGACTGCAAAACCGTCGGGGAATAGTGCCCACGTTATCGTTCCAAAACGGTGGCGCGGAGCCGACGTGAAAGTCGTCCGCGTCTCCGAACCCGACTCAGACGAGTAGGATATGCACTACAACTACAAGTATCGACTCGACCCGTCAGAAGCCCTCACGGAGACGCTTCTGCACCACGTCGATACTTGTAGGCAACTATACAACCACGTCCTCTACCTCCTTGATGAGGCAGACGACATTCCCGCCCGCTACGAGGTGCAGGGACGACTCCCCGACCTCAAGTCGTGGTGGAACGACCTCGGGGATGTTCACTCGAAAGTCCTTCAGATGGTCGTCAAGCGCGTCTACGACAACCTCTCCACGCTCAAAGCACAGAAAGAGAACGGACGCGCCGTGGGAATGCTCAAATGGAAACCGCCTCGGGAGTATCGGTCGCTCACCTACAGCCAGTCCGGCTTCAAACTCAAGAATACGAGTGGTCGGACTACGTTGTGGTTGAGCAAAATCGGTGAGATTCCGATTCACCTTCACCGAGACATCCCCGAGAACGCGACCATCAAACAGGTCACGGTCAAGCGAGAGCCCACGGGAGAATGGTTCGCCACGTTCGGTATCGACGTGGAGGAAGCCACGCCTAAGGAACTAGAGACACCCGAGAAGATCGTCGGGATCGACGTTGGGATTCTCAAGTACGTCCATGACACCGACGGATATGCCATCGAGAGCCCTAACTTCAGCGCCGAGCGCGACCGACTCGAACGCGCACAGAGCAACCTCTCGCGTAAGGAACACGGCTCTGCGAATTGGGAGAAACAACGGCAGGTCGTGGCCGAACGCCACGCCGAGTTGAAGCGAAAGCGCCGAGATTTCCTTCACAAGTTGTCGAACTACTACGCCACCGAGTACGACTTGGTGGCAGTCGAGGACTTGGACGCGAAGGGACTGGTCGAACTCCCCGGCAACTCGCGGAATCGAGCAAGTGCGGCGTGGGGGACGTTCCTTCGGATGCTCGAATACAAGTGCGAACGCGAAGGGACGCACTTCGTCGCCGTAGACCCGAAGGACACGACAAAGGAGTGCGCGTCTTGCGGTGTCAAGACGGACAAGCCATTGTGGGTTCGTGAACACTCGTGTCCGGCTTGCGGATTTGGAGCGGACAGGGACGCGAACGCGGCGTGGAATATTCTTTCTCGCGGCCTCGAAGACGTAGGAGTGGGATACTCCGAATCAACGCCTGTGGAGACTGCGCTCCCTGTGGATACCTCGGTATCTGCAAAGTGCGTCGTGGAAACAGGAAGCCCCACCCTCAAGGAGCGAACCGCGTCAGCGGTGAGCGAGTAGGGTGGGGTAGTTCACACTCTGAGGTCGGTAAGTGCTGTACAGAAATTTATGCCCTCACGGAGGCGCTTGTGGAGTTCGAGGGCAGCGACAAATGCATCGGTCAACCGTTGGCCACGTTGCTTCATCGGTTTGTATTACCAGTAGATATTCAAGATGCTATTCGTCCGGTTGGTCATCGAATATCTCGACAGTACCCTGCGTGCCGTCGACGCGGATGTGCTGGCCGTCTTCGATACTGTCGGTTGCTCCTAGCACTGAAACTACGGCGGGCAGGCCGTACTCACGAGCGACGAGCGCGCCGTGAGTCAGTCGTCCACCGACTTCGGTAACGATCCCGCCCGCGGTCGCAAACAACGGCGTCCAGGCGGGGTCCGAGGACGGACAGACGAGGATGTCGCCGGACCGAAAGTTCGCGTTCGCCGGGTCGTGGACGATTCGGGCTGTGCCCTCGATGACGCCCGGGGAGACCCCCGTCCCGACCAGCGTGTTCGCACCGACATCCTTGCGCTCGGCGCGCGGAATCTCTCCCTCGCTGGTGATGAGCGGCGGTGCGTCTATCCGCTTATGACGCTCGTGATCCCGTCGACGTACATTGATATCCGGCAGGTCACTGGACGGATCGTCAAGGAGAGCGAGCAGTTCTTCTCTACGGAGAAACCACACGTCGTCGGCTTCGGTCAGTACGCCTTCGGCCACGAGATGTTCGCCTGCCTGCTGGAGGGCTTCGTGCCACGCTGCGAACAGGTGTGCTCCGGCATGTTTAGGCTCGTCCCGTAGGTGGATGTGGCTCCGGTATGTCCGAATGAGGTGGCTTGTGAGCGGCCGTCTGACTAGGCCGAAGAGCCCACGCCGGGCGTTCGCCTGCAGTTCGTCAATTGCGCCTTGTGCCTCTCGTTTCCGTTCGCGTAGCCGTTCGCGGTGTGCTCCCTTTTCGTCGGCGATGAGGTTTCCGCGGACGATACCAAGCGGGCCAGCGGGGTCGTCGCGCCACCGTGGGCGGCTTGGGTCGAACTCGCCCGCCGCACGGTGGCCGAACTCGTCGAGGAACGCCTCGAACATCGCGACGAACGGTTTGCTCCCCTCAATCTCACAAATCTCCTCGTACGGTCGTTCGTCGAGTATCGCTCGCTCGACCTTTGGAATCTCTCTTGCTATGTCGGCGAGGTCACCGAGCGCGAGAGTCATCCGTGTGCCAACCTCCTGTTCGGCCCCTCTTGCAGCCGCGTCGACGAGCGGGGCATCTGCACCGGGGACCACGCGCTCGAGTAGCCCACCAGCAACTGGGCCGACGATGACCCGCACTGACTTCGGCGTAATCTCGAAGAGGAATCCGACTGGGAAGCCCGCGAAAGCGTTCTCGACTAACTCTTTCGGCCCGTCGGCGTCGAGGACCTGCGCTTCCTGTGCCTTCGCCCACGCATTGAATTCGGCTACGAACTCCTCAGTGCCCGCTGCACCGCGGAAGAATGGGAGGACACCTTCCCGGACCATTCCAGGTGTCATCCGCACGATGAATGGGAGCGCGTTGATGGCATTACGAAGAGCAGTTGGTAGACTCGAAAGCGAGAGATCGCCGCCGAATTCCTCGTGTCGTTCGTCGAGGAGTCGACTAGTTCCCTCGGCGGCTGACTCGCTCATTACGCTGATAGTCTCGACGATGCCATCGCGTCCGATGTCGAATCCGAGGAAGGGCGTGATGTCCATGTACACCCGTCCCTCAGTTCTGGTGATCCACGTTCGGTCGCCGCCGGTGTAGTCGTTCAACATCCCTCCGTAGACGGTTTCTCAGATATCGAGCGCGAGTGGCGGCATCGGGTCGGTCATCGCCTGTGCGTGACCCATACTCAGGTATACGTGCAACCGGTCGTCGTTGGGGCGCGGTTCGGGCACCGCGACCAGCGACGTGATCGGCCGCGACTGCAGGATCACGAACTCGCCATCCGCGAGTGCCCACTCGATGTCCTGTGGCGCGTCGAACAGCGCCTCGATCCGAGTGCCGAAGTCGACGAGCTGACGAAGCATCCGGCCGAAGGCTGGATCTGAGGAGGGCATATCTCCTCATTTGGGCCCGTAAACCGTAGCTATAGGGGCTTTCCACGTTTCTACACAAGAGCGAGACTGCTACTGATGCCGATTTTTTCTCCCCGAGAGGGGGTGCGGGGAGCGAGTTCTCGCGATGATTCAAAATGGCATTAGCAGCACGTTCGACCAGTAGCACAGCCAGTGAGATTGCAGCAGCTCGACAGACCGACATTGTTGCATTTCTTCACCGGGTACCCTTCGCATTAGATGCTTTCAACCTCGGTTTTCTTACCGGTTTTCGAGAAGACTGTAGCTACCAGCAAAACCAATACACGGATTTGGAGTTGCCAGTTGGAATGCTTGATAATGACTTTCGAAATCCCGACCTCAATCGATACGTGGAGCGATTTTTCCGATACGAACCACAGGTCGGCGTGATCGGCGATGCCTACAGTGTCGACGAGGTCGAGGAGTACGTAGCTGCTGCTCGCGATATCCAAGCAAGCTATCCGGAGTCACATCTGGTGATCGTACCGAAGTGCCGCGCAGCGATTCACGCGATACCTGAGGACCTCATCGTGGGATACTCACGAGGATATGCTGACAAGCTAGCTCACGAGTTCTCTGAGCCGACTGATTGGCGTGGTCGACGTGTCCATATTCTCGGAGGGAGCCCACTAAAGCAGCTGAAAGTGATACAGCAGCTCACCTGTCCAACGCTGACGGGCGATCCTCCTGCAGATATTGTCGGACTTGACTGGAATGGTTTGCATCGAGGGGCTCAATTTGGCGAGTTCTGGACCGATCGTGGCTGGGACGACAGTGGTCGGGATGCCGATCATATGACGGTTCGGAAAACCGTACGGCATAGTCTTGGGAAGGTCCAAGAGTTTTGGCAGGCACACGGCGTCTGGCCCGAGTCGACGCTCCAGGATGTCGGTGTCGAGTATGCGTATCGTGGGACCTCTCCGAGCGATATCGAGTGCCCAGCGTGTTCTGAGTGCAGTATGAACGTCTGGTCGACCGAACGTGGACCCTACGTGGCTGAGTACGATACCGGGGATCTCTGTGGGTACTGCAGTTACGACTGTTATTTTGCGCACCGACACCGGAACCATCTCGAAGAGCTAGCTGGT
>Ga0075133_100457_pt1 | contig 10952 bp, 10 predicted proteins | sample AntRauMetaRauer1_FD_69802 | JGI IMG/M metagenome (GOLD analysis project Ga0075133, IMG submission 69802) | Saline lake microbial communities from Rauer Lake, Antarctica, in enrichment culture - Antartic Rauer Lake 1 Metagenome Rauer1 | ecosystem: Environmental > Aquatic > Non-marine Saline and...
AGCACAAGTGTTCCTCGCGCTGTGCCTTCGTCTCGTTATTGCGATCACCAACGACGAACGCGGAGACAATCCAGGAAGCACCGTCATCACGCTATGAGAACTATTCTATGACACCCTCGGTCGACGCCAAGGTGTGGGTTCCGATTGTCGAGCGAAAACAGGGCCAGGTCGTTTCGGTCACCGGTGATGACGCCCAGGTAATGGATCTCGACACCTACCAGACGTTCACGATGCGTATTCCCGACGGCGAGGACTTCGAGAGCGACACCGACATCGAGTACCTCGAGTACGAGGGACAGCGAAAGGTCGTGTGATGTTTCCCGGCGCGACTGTCGACCGCGAATCTGCGCAGTACGTGGTCGTCGGCGCGCCCCTGGACGTCACGACTACATTTCAACCAGGGACCCGATTTGGTCCCGACCGGATCCGCCGGTTTTCCGAAAGTTACGACAATTACGACCACCGGACAGACTGTCAGTTTACCGACTGCAATGTCCACGACGCCGGCGATATTCGCGCTTGGGATGACGTCTCGGAGTACTGCGACTATCTCGGTGGCCAGCTCCGAGATATCGTCTGGGATGAGGCCGTTCCCCTTCTGCTCGGTGGCGAACATACAGTAACGGTTCCGGCTGTCGAGGCCGTAGAGCCAGATGTTTTTGTCTGTCTCGACGCCCATCTCGATCTCCGGACGGAGTACGATGGCAACGAGTGGAGCCACGCCTGTGTGACCAATCGTGTCCTCGACACCGTCGACGAAGCGATTATCATCGGTGCCCGAACCGGCTCGGCCGCCGAGTGGGAGCGAGCAGCCCAAGCTGACGTGACTGTTGTCGACCCCGAGTCAGTCGACGAGTGGCTAGCTGATCCACCAATGTTTGCCGGTCGGTCGGTGTATCTGAGTGTCGACATCGATGCGGCCGATCCGGGCTTTGCACCCGGGACGGGAACGATGGAGCCGTTTGGGCTAACGCCCCGCCAGATGCGAAATGCAGTACGGGCCGTCGCTCCGCACTGTGATGGGGTCGACCTCGTTGAGGTCAACGACCAAGATGACGGCCAAGCCGCCGCACTCGCTGGAAAGCTCCTTCGGGACTTCGTGTTTTCACACTCGGCCGTGGATCGGTCATAAAAAAGGAAGTAGTTGACTTCAGACGATTGGTCGCTGTGCGGCTGGCTCGTCGACTGTCTCGGTTGCAGTAATTCGTCGGCGGTTCGAGATGCCAACGAAAGCCATCGTGAGGCCGGTTGCTAACAGGTCGACGCCGAACAGGATGCCGACTGCCCACAGCAGGCTCCCTGGCAGCCCAGCGATCAACAGTCCGGCGATCACAAGCGAGAGCAGGCCGCTGGCGACCAGCGAGCCCCAGCCGACGTGAGCCCGCGAGCCCAGTCCCATGCCGATCTCGACGACGCCCTCGGCGAGGAAAAACGCGATCAGGAGCGTCGACAGAGCGACAAGCCCGAGAACGGGATTGGCCAGTAGCGCGATCCCGGCGACGATGTAGACGCCCGCGAGGACGGCCTGCCAGACAAACGCACGCCACTTTCGGACGCCGAAGGCGTGCCAGATGTGGACGACCCCACCGACGACCAGTAGCCCACCGAGCAGGAGCGATAGCGAAATACCGGTCAGTAAGGGAACGACCATTGCGACGAGACCAACGAGTGCGAGGGCAATGCCGCCGAGGACAAACGGCTGCCAGCTTTGGGGGGTTGTCATCTCGGTCGACTGTCTGGAGGTGGATTCCATGATTACCCATCTAATGGTTCCCGAGGACAATAGCCGTAGTCGACCGATTACTGGTTTTGTGTGAGCTGTACTCTGCGTATACGGGCTGTTGCGATCTGATGGCTATATAGTCTTCCCAGCTCGCTATATCCATCCTAGATACGGCTTTGAGGTTCGACCACTGAGTCGACACTAATGAGTGGTCGACCACTTCGACAGCCTGGCAGTACCGTCATGGCGCGACTCGCGGCACCCACCACCTCACGCCCGACACGTCTGGCAGTGGTCGCCGATCCACACGTTTCAACGCGGGCCACAGGGTCACCAAAACAGTTCGGCCGGACCGAATCACTGTTCGAATCGACAATTGAGGACATCAATAGCCGGGACGTCGACGCCGTCATCTCAGTTGGTGATCTCACAAAGGACGGTGCACCGTGGGATTTCGCTCGCGTTGATGAACTCCTCGAAGCACTGTCGGCACCTTTCTTTGCGGTCCCCGGCAACCACGACGTCCCGAAAACATTCGATAACCATCGGTCGACCTCTCGTGGCCGATTTATCGACACCTACACGCCGGGGAAACTCCCGTATCATGCCCAGGTCGGCGGCGTCGACCTGTTCGGACTCGATAGTGCCTGGACACCCGCCGGCGACCTTCGAGACAGCCACGATGGTCGGATTACGACCCAGCAGTTAGAGTGGCTCACCGACCGTACCGAGACTGCTGACTGTCCGATCGTCTTTACCCATCACAATCTCCCACCGACAGCCAACCAAGCCGAGGCCTACGGCGAGACAGCTAGTATCGATATGTCTGGCGTCCCAATCATGCGGAATGGCCAGGAGGTGATGGCCACTCTCGAAGCAGCTGGGGTCCCACTCGTTGTGACGGGGCATATCCATCTCCCGGGGGTTGCCGCCCCTGCCGCCCCTGCCTCCAGTGGCTCCCCCACAGACCTCACAGAGATCACCTCACCAGCAACCTGTACGTTCCCGCAGGCGTATCTCCTCGTGGATATAGATAGCCGGGGGACAACTGTTCGGTACATTCCAATCGCTTCGGCCGAGCAGTCGGCTGCGGCCTACAACGCCCGGTTGGCTGGCACTGACATCGACTGCGGTCAGGCTGCTCTCGGTGCCATCCGAACTGCCCAGTTCCCACTTGTCGAAGACTGGGTGCCAACGCGTTCGCCGACACCGATGTCGACGACAGCGCCACCCTCTGGCTCGTCGGCTGTCGATAATTAACGGCATCAAATCGTCTCTGAGAAACTACTCTTGGCGCTGCCGAAAAGACCTCAGGGTTCGAACCGTTCTTCGACGTAAATCTCATCGAGGTCGACGGCCGTCTCGCGTTGATCTGGGTCTTCATTTTCGTAGGCTGCCGGTGTCTTCGGGACTGCCTCGCGTGCCCGCTCCATTAGCTTCTGGTGGGCGCTTTCGGCCGACTCAGTTGATCCCGGCCGCTGTTGGGTATAACTCCCGGCAGCATCCATCTCCCAGCGTTTGCGGTTGTCGGTTATCAGGCATTCCAAAACCCGATCAAGTTCGGCTTGGAGCGTTGGGTTTTCGACCGGCGTGACTGCTTCGACCCGTCGGTCGAGGTTTCGTGTCATCCAGTCGGCCGACCCAATGTAGTAGTCAGCATCGTCGGCTCCGAATCTAAATACCCGTGAGTGTTCGAGGAACCGGCCAACGATACTATGAACACGAATCGTCTCGCTCAGTCCTTCGATTCCCGGTCGGAGTCGACAAATTCCACGGACGACCAGTTCGATGTCGACGCCGGCCTGTGAGGCCGCGTACAGTTCACCGACGATCTCGGGATCTTCGAGGGCGTTCATTTTGGCAACGATTCGCCCCTCTTTGCCGTCGGCTGCTCGATCTGCCTCGCGGCGAATCAGGGCAGTCAGTTGGTCCCGAAGCGTCTCGGGAGCGACAAGCAGTTTTCGGTAGGATTCGTGGTGCGAATGGCCAGTAAAGGTGTTGAACAGCCGGACCAAATCTTGGCCGATATCGCGGTCGTCGGTGAACAGACCGAGATCCTCGTAGCTTTTTGCGGTTTCCGAGTGGTAGTTGCCGGTGGCGATATGAGAGTAGAGCCGAACACCATCTGCATCCCCCTCGTCACGGACTGCGAGAGCGACCTTGCTGTGGGTTTTGAGGCCAATCGTCCCGTAGGTGACGTGAATTCCCTCCTCTTCGAGCCGTTTGACCCACCGGAGGTTGTTCTCCTCGTCGAACCGGGCTTTGAGTTCGACCATGACCGCGACCTGTTTGCCGTTCTTCGCCGCTTCGATCAGCGACTGGATTACTTGTGAGTAGGGTGCGGTCCGATAGATTGCAACCTTGATTGCCAACGTTTTGGGATCATGGGCGGCCGCATCAAGGAGGGTTTGGACCGTTTCTGAAAACGAGTGGTACGGATGGTGGACGAGGATATCATCGTTGGCGATCTCTGCAAACAACTCGTCCGGGCGGTCGCTATCGTGTCCAACAAACCGCGGATGAGGCTGTGGCTCCCACGGTGGGAGTTTGAGATCTGCGTTGTCGAGTTCGAGAAGCCGAAAGCAGTCGTCCAATCCGAGTGGTTCGCGGAGTTCGAACAGCTCTCGGTCACTGATATCCAACTGGTCGACCAAGAGTTTTCGAACCTCTTGGGGCATCTCTTCGTCGACCTCGACTCGGACGACTGTGGCGAACCGCCGCTGCCGGAGGACGTCCTCGATCATCTCGATCAGCCCCTCTGCGACCTCCTCGTTCCGTCGGACCTCGGCGTTCCGTGTGACCCGGAACGTCGAACAGTCGTGGACCTCGACGTTTGGAAACAGTAGATCGATGTTCTCGGCAATCACTGTTTCGAGCCGAACAAACCGACCAGCACCGGTTTGTGCTGCGGTTGGTTCCTCGTCGGGCGGGGAAACTGGAACCGTTCCATCGGGCGTTACTGGGACCAGTCGTGGCCGATTCTGGGGCAGTTTGATCCGCGAGAACTTCTTGTTGCCATCCTCGTCCGACGACAGCACCGAAAGCGAGAGGCTGAGATTCGAAATAAACGGGAACGGATGGGCCGGATCGAACGTCAGTGGTGTCAGCGTCGGGAGCACTGATCGCTCGAAATACGACCGAAGCGCTGCGGTTTCGTCTGTTGACAGTGTCTCGTAGTCGACGATTTCGATCCCGTTTTCGGCCAACGCGGGTTTGACCGCTTGGTGATAACACTGTGATTGGGTCTCAAAAAGCGGTCGTGAGAAGTCGAGGGCGGCTTTCCACTGGGCTTTCGGTGTTCGTCCGTCGACGGTTTGTTCGGTGACATCGGCCGCGATCTGCTGTTTGAGCCCACCAATCCGCTTCATGAAGAACTCGTCCATGTTCTTGGTCAGAATAGCGAGAAACTTCAGGCGCTCAAGCGGTGGGTTCCGGTCGTCGAGCGCCTCATAGAGGACTCGCCACTGGAATGAGAGCTCGCTCAGTTCCCGATTGAGATAGGCGACCGGATTCGTGAGATCGTCTTGATCCTGCTCGTCGTCGAGGCACAGCTCTGTCCAGTCGGACCCCGATGATCCATCTGCTACTGAGGCGATTGCAGTCGGTGGGGTTCGGGGTGGACTGTCGGTCCGCCATGTCGACGGCGAGAGGTCGACTGGGCTGGGACTGTCGTCTGGGTCATCGACTGCGGTTCCGTTGTCGACTGCCTCATCAGCTGAACTGTCATCGACCGTCTTGTCGACCTGGCTGTCGACTGTGTCCTCGGACTGATTGCTTCCGGTGGCGTCGTCGACACGACTACTTGGGGTCGATGCAGTTGTCTCAGCAGTCTCATCAGTGGTGGCCGATGTCTCTCCGTTTTGTGCCGAAACCGATGTCGATGTCCCGTCGTCGTCAGTACCCATTGTGATATCGTGTCTCTTAGTTCTGTTTTCGGTATGCCGCAGCTGTGATATGACGGTCCACAGTGACCGAATCCGGTCCAACAGTGTCTCAGTCGTCGACTGCGCTGTCATCTGAACACGTGCTATTGTTCTGATTTAGCAGGCTGTTTTGGTTCGATGAATTTCTCATCGCGGCGGTCCACAGCTGTTTCGTTGGCAGGGATAGCGGTCAGTTCGTCAGTACGCCAGTCGTAGGCGGTGAGTTCCCCACCGTAGACACAGCCAGTATCGAGACCGACCGCGTGTTCTCGGATGATCGGTCGTTCAAGAACAGTGTGGCCGAAAAAGACCCGTTCGGGACCAGTGTACTGTTCGAACCAGTACGGCGGATCATAGCTGCCGCCGGGAACCATCGACCGAACGTTCTGGAGATCGTCGACATCGTGATCTTCGTGCGGCTTTCGCGGATCAATTCCGCCATGAACGACAAGCGTGTCTGGCAGCGAGATAACGACATGGAGCGAAGCGATCCAGTCGAGATCATCGTCGGTGAGTTCGGGAAGCGACTTGTCGCCGCGAAGTAGTTTCTCTTCGTTGTTCCCACGAACGGTCAGCATGTTCGGTGACTCCCGAACGAGGTCGACGACACCCTTGCTATCTGGGCCCTTCCGAACGAGATCCCCGACGAACACAAGCAGATCCGTCTCGGTTAGTTCGAGTTCCTCACAGAGCTGGTCGAGTTCGTCCCGACAGCCATGCGGATCACCAACAACATAGATATTGTCCCAGTCGGCAGCAGATACGTGATGGTGTGCGGCTTCGATGTGCTCTGAGAACGCTGTCATTTGTTGTCCGAGTTCTCAATACAACCCACGTAAGTAAAAAATTGGTAAGAGTACTTGTATGCTCTATATAGTTCTATATTCTTTTGAACAAAACATAGACACATACAGAAATAAATAATACTAATGATGATATTAAAAATATATATTTTTGAGGATCATATTTGGTGGATCGCAATGTTGTTGCTGATAGATCGGATGCTGTACTGGTTCCGTGTTCCACCTTCCTCTCAGTAGTGGCTGGACCAGCGCCGACAGCCATCGAACTTGGTTCGGAATCACTAGTTGTCGAATCAAGAACGAGATTCTCATCAGTCGACGACATCTCCGCGTGATTTTCAGTTGTCTCGCTGTCGACCGATTTCAGTGCTGCCTGCATCAGTGTTTGTTGTGTGCTAACTACAGTCTCGCCATCGGCTGGCGTCTGTTGGTCGTAGCTCCCATCTGCATTCATTACCCACCGATTCCGGTTGTCTGTGAGGATGAGTTAGAGGTTAGTTTTCAACTGTCGACAGAGTTCGGGATCAGAAACCGGTGTCACGGCTTCGACTCGCTTGTCGAGGTTTCTGGTCATCCAGTCGGCACTCCCCAGATAGTACTCCGGATCGCCACCGTTTTCGAAATAGTAAATTCGGGAATGTTCGAGGAAGTAGCCAACAAGTGAGTGGACTGTTATGGTCTCACTAATCCCGGTGAGACCGGGACGCAGTCGACAGATATCACGGACGATCAGTTCGATGTCGACACCGGCCATCGAAGCCCGATACAGTTCTTCGATGAGTTCGGGGTCTTCGAGCGCATTCACTTTTATAATGATTCGCGCGGGTCGACCCGCCCGTGCGTGGTGGGCCTCTCGTCTGATGTACTGGGTAAACCGGTTGCGCATCGTTGCCGGTGCGATCAGCAGTTTCTCGTACTGCTCGCTGAGTCCAGGGCCCAGAAACGAGTTGAACAGGGTGACCAGGTCGTCGCCGATTGTGCGGTCGGCAGTCAACAACCCGAGGTCGACGTAGCCCTTGGCGGTCTCCGAGTGGTAGTTGCCAGTGCCAACGTGTGAGTAGAGCTGGACACCATCGCTCTCCTCTCGGACGACGAGTGCTGTTTTCGTGTGCGTCTTGAGGCCAATCGTTCCGTAGGCAACGTGGATTCCCTTTTCTTCTAATCGGCGAATCCATTCGAGGTTGTTCTGTTCGTCGAAACGGGCCTTGAGTTCAACCATGACCGCAACCTGCTTGCCGTTGTCGGCGGCATCAATGAGTGATTGAATGACGTCGGAATTATCAGCAGTCCGATAAATCGCCGTCTTTACTGCGAGAACATCCGGATCAGTAGCTGCCTCCGAAAAGAACCGACCGACTGTGGTGTCGAAATCGTGGTACGGATGATGCAACAGCAGATCGTCGTCGCGAATCTCGTCGAATATGGTTCGCGACGCAGTGGTCTCATCAGTTCCGTCGAACACTCCTTGAGACTGGTCGGCTGTCTCATCAGACTGTGCTGATCCGGCTGCGTTAGATCGAATCCGTGGATGTGGCTGTGGGGTCCACGGCTCCTGTCGAAGTGACGGTCGGTCGAGATCTGTTACTAGTGCGAAGCCACGGTAGTCCAGTGGGCCCGGCAGATCGTATATTTCACGCTCTTCGAGTGCGAGTTGTTCTTTGAGTAGCTCCCGAATGTGTGGATGTGCCGTCTCAGCGATCTCCAATCGAGCAACCGCAGCAAACCGCCGCTGTTCGAGCATCTCTTCGATCTGTGTGGTAAGGTCCTCATCGAGCTGGTCGTTTTGTCGAACCTCCGCGTTGCGTGTTACTTTGAACAGGGCGGTGTCGACGACTGTGGCCTCCGGAAATACGAGGTCCACATTCGAACGGATGAGATCCTCCATGAGGACATACCGCGTCTCGGAGCCGACTTGGACAAGCCGCGGCTTGCTGGGTGGGAGCTTGATCCGGGCAAACGTCGTCTCAGCGTCGACCGTCGACTGGAGTAGAACACCCAACGAGAGCGACTGGTTCGAGATAAACGGAAACGGGTGGTCTGGATCGAACGTCAGTGGTGTCACCGTCGAGCGTATCTCGGTCTCGAAATACGCTCGGAGTTGTGATCGTTCGTCGGAGGTCACCGCTTCGAAATCGACGATCTCGATTCCATTGTCGGCCAGTGCTGGCCGAAGATCGTCTGTGTAACAGGCCGCCTGTTCGGTAAGTATCGGTCCGAGCGTCTCGTAGACTGTCTGCCACTGTTCGGTCGGCGTCCGGCCATCTGCTGTCTCGGCGGTGATCCCAGCCTGAATCTGCTGTTTGAGGCCACCGATTCGCTTCATGACGAACTCGTCGAGATTTCGTGTGACGATCGACAGAAACCGAACCCGCTCCAACAACGGATTTCGCTCGTCGAGGGCTTCGCTGAGGACTCGTCGTTGGTAGGCGAGTTCGCTGAGTTCCCGATTCAAATAGAGAGACTGATCAGAAAAGTCGACATCTACATCCGCTGTGTCGAAGGCTGAACTGGTCATCTGTTATGGTTGTCGTAGCTCTCTGAGGCTGGTTGAATCTGAGGAGTCGTTAAGACGTCCATACTCAGTGTGTAAGTTCGGTATCTTCGATTCGGACTGCAACAACGACACGAAAGAACCGTGCGAGTTCGTGTACTGTCTCAACTGAGTCGACATGCTCGTACTCTCCGAAATTTTGACATGTACAATCTCCATCCCGTTCGTATGCTTCGAGACAGCCTTCGAGTCGACCTTGAACGAGTTTGATCTCATGTATCGAGGGTGTTCCATGGAGATTGATTCCAGTAACGTCCTCAATGAATGATCGGTAATACTCAGTATCCAACTGCCAAATCCCGTCGTGATTTTCAAACCCAATGAGTGACGGTGGCTCACGCCTATCCGAAGAGGGTTCTGTTTGAATATGAGGACTCATTATCGATATTGTGGGCAACGTACTGGTATATATGTATTGGAACCCTATCTCAGATCCAAATAAATACCTTTTTTTAACTTTTATTCCACATCTGTACAATATGCCGCTATTTATTAGGCCCTCTGTCTTCGAGGTTGACATAACACCCATTCGCGCATGAATTTCATAGTTGTATTGAATGGTTAGTCTGTTATTTTGTCAGAATTAACAGGACACAACCGCTGATATATAACATATATACCTGTATTGGTGGGTTAGTATTACTCATAGTTGGATTTACATAAACGCCCGGTCGACACATATGTATGTGTCAGATCCGGTCAGAACAGCGAAAAACGTGTACTGTTGCTGTCGAACTGAACCGGTACGGTGCCATGACACTTCGGTCGGATGCTGGGCAGAATTATCAGATTGTTGCTAGTGAAAGCCCACAGATTACCCAGCAACTTAGTCAACAGCGTGTCGGCAGTCGGGTGTCGGTGACTCTTACCAAGACTCCAGGTCGCGGGAACGCTTGGTGTGTCACCGACATCGAAAGGCAATCAGACAGAACGTACGCTCGTCTCGGGTCTGGACGACACCAGCCACAGGTCGAAGGATGAGCACCGACGAGACTTCCGTTCAGACAGTCAACTCGGTCGGTCGACAACTACCGGACAGAAAGACGATGATTGAACATGTTATTTTCTTTTGTTATCTCACTACAATTATTATTGGCCTTACGTTGTTCGTGACACTTGAACTGTTTGTCCGAATGTAACAAGTTGGTGGGGTATCTGTTGGCATACGATACCCGCCTCAACTACGGGCTTCCCGGATCACAGTGAGGCAACCAGCAGTCGACAGAGACTCACAACACAGTAGTCAAACAGACAAACTTTCTACAGTACAAACGTATAAAATAGGTTGTTTTCTATATGGATGTATATACCCTTCATAGTTATTCTTACGACACCATGAGTTGATGTCACATTTGTTATGTCCAGTGGAAGACCGCTACCGGGCCAGAACGATTCTCCACTTCCATGTGTATTTGATACACTTAATGTCGGAATTTTATTGTATGATCCAGCGGTGGGGGTGGTTCAAGACGTAAATAACCGCCTAGAGGAGATGTTTGGCTACCGGGCTGCAGAAATCCGTGAAATGACGTTCGAAGAGTTCAGTGCCAACACCAGTTCGTATACACAGCAGGCAGCCGAACGTCGGATCGCCGCTGCCGTGAGAGGATCTGACCAGAACTTCGATTGGCGAATCAAGCGTGCAGACGGTGAGCTGATCTGGGTAACCATTCATCTATCACGCTTGACAATAGGTGAGACGACGTATGTTGTCGGAGAGGTCAACAATATTACTGAGTACAAACACAATGATCGCCAAGTCAGGCTCTTTCACCGACTCCTGAGACACAATTTACGAAACGATATCAACGTCATTTCGGGATTTGCCAAAAATATCGGTCGTGTTGCAAAGCGGTCTAGACTTTGCCGCTGGTACTCTCAATTGAGAGGTCACAGTTGATTGCTGTTTTGGTCGAACGTTGGAGCAGTTCGTCGAGGAACGCTTGGTAGTA
>Ga0075133_100477_pt1 | contig 10687 bp, 10 predicted proteins | sample AntRauMetaRauer1_FD_69802 | JGI IMG/M metagenome (GOLD analysis project Ga0075133, IMG submission 69802) | Saline lake microbial communities from Rauer Lake, Antarctica, in enrichment culture - Antartic Rauer Lake 1 Metagenome Rauer1 | ecosystem: Environmental > Aquatic > Non-marine Saline and...
GGAGGTGATACCAGTCTCGGAACGACTCGAGGACGGACGTTTCGGTCCCGTCCTCGACGCGTTCGGTGTCGGTGCTCATTAGCAAGTACCAACCACAAGCCAAGAATAAGCCTTGCCATCTACTTGCAGTACTTTCGCATAGGAACTATATTTATATAGTATCATCATGGGATAATTGATAACACTATCCGTCGAGGCACGAATTTCGAACGACGCCCTCGATCGTCACGCGGAGTTTCCGGCTGATGATCGCCAGCGTGATGCCGTAGACGGCCGCGCCCAGGCCGACGATCGCGAGCAGGTGATACCAGTGCTCGATGGTGACGACGTCGACCGCGGGGACGACTACGGCGAACATGAGGAGGCTGGCGGCGAACTGCTCGAGGAGGGTTCGCGGGAAGAGTTCCGTGTCGGGAACGTGTCGCTTGACGATGGACGCGACGATCACGTACCGGAGCGTCTCCGCGACGACCGTCGCGACGACGACGCCGATCGCGCCGTAGGAGAGCGTCAACGCGACACCGAGAACGATATTCAGTCCGAGCGTCAGTGCGGAAATCCGAGTGTTGAGATCGGGGCGGTCGATCCCGTCGACGACCTGTGAGAGGGTCCCGCTCTGAGTTCGGACCAGCTGGTAGAGCGCGAGACCGACCAGCAACGCGCCCGCCTCAGCGTACTCGGGGCCGTAGAAGGTGACGACCAGCCGCTCGGACAGCGCGAGCGCGCCGAAGAACATCGGAATCGCGACGATGCTTGCGAACGCCAGCGTGTTCGAGACGTCCTCGCTCAGCCCCTCGCCCTTACTGTGGCGGTGGCTGACACGGGCCATTAGACCGCTCGAGGCGGCCATCATCACGAACGTCGCCGGCACGGTGAGTTTGAACGCGACCTCGTAGTTCCCGGCGGCGGCGGGGGCCAGCAGCCAGCCCAATAGGAGGACATCGAACCGGTCGTAGGCCGTCCCTAGGAGGGAGTTGACGCTGCTGTATCTGGCGTACGACCAGAGGTTTTCGAGGGTCGCTCGCGACGGCATCGCCGGGGAGGCCGCGACGAAGTACCAGAGGACGGGCAGCGAGAGCAACGTCGCGGCGGCGAGTCCGTAGGCCATGCCGGCGGCTCCGAACCCGAGGAGGATCAGTCCCAACTGGAGCGGAAACGTGAGAACCGAGCGTAGCGTGTCGGTCCACATCGACGCGCCGACGAGGCCCCGCGCCTGTACCACGCGGTCGATCGGCTCGTAGAGGGCGACGGAGGCCATCAACACGACGAACAGGATCGGCGCGTCGGGCAGGCCGGTGTACGACACGAGCCGCGGCGCGGCGACGGCGACCGCGACGGCGGTGAGGAGTATCCAACCGCCGGTGAACAGCAACTGACTGCCGAGCAGTTCCGCCTTCGGGGCCCCAGTTTCCGAATACCGCTTCTTGACCGCGACGCCCCAGCCGACTACTGCGCGATCGGCGATCTTGATGAGCGCGAACAGCAGGTAGAATCCGCCGAACGCCGTCGGGCCGAGGATGCGCGCGAAGACGATCGTGCCGACGAAGCCGACGATCGCCATCGCGAACTTCGCGACGGTGGCCTTGACGGTCTCGCCGCCGAGACTCACGCTCGAGGCGTCGGTCATTCCAGATAGCCGAGTTCGCGCAGTCGCTCGGTCGGCATCTCGATTCCGTCGTCCGCGCCGTCGGCCGTCGCAGTGGCGGTCGCGGCCCGCGATTCGACCCACTCCCGAACGTCGTAGACGGACTCCGGTCGGGAGTCGCCCGTCGCACTCGCGTAGGCCCGCCAGGAGTGGCTCGCCGGATCCTCGCCGGCGTCGGGCGGGTAGAACGCCGTCCGCATGCCGTGATCTGACAGCAGGAGCAGTTCGTCGTCGGGGCCGAGCGCGTCGACGACCTCGTCGACGAAGCTCCCGATCCGCTCGTAGGCGCGACGGAGCGCGTCCTCGTCGGCGGCGTAGGCGTGGCCCGCCGCGTCGAGCGCGTGGACGTGGACGCCGGCGATCGAGACGGGATGGTTCAGCATCTCCCGCGCCCAGCCGAACTGCCCCGCGGACTGGCCGAACAGCTCGCACTCGAACTCGCTTCGCCCCATTCCCTCGGAGACGGCGTTCATCAGGTCCCAGGCCCGCTGGAGCGGCCCACCATCGTGGACGCCGGGCCAGTTGTGGACGACCGCGTCGTCGGCGTCGAACATCGACTCGCGATCGGTCTCGCCGATCCGGGCGCGCTCGCCGGTCCGCGACCGGACGACCTTGCCGAGCGTGCCGCGCGTCCCCTCCGAGAGATGGCCGGTGAACCGCGACGCGAACTCGAGCGCGGGATTGTCCCACTCGCTCGTCCCGGCGGTGGAAATTCCATGGTCCTTGGGCCCCAACCCGGTCGCGACCGTCGCCCACACCTCCGGCGTGTACGGCACCTCTTTCGTATGGGCGTAGGTCTCGAGCGACCCCGACGACTCGAGGCGGAAGGCGTCGAGATCGAAGCGGTCGACCAGTCCCTCGTCGAGTGCATCCAGTGCGAGGACGAGCACCGTCATACGTAGCCCAGGTCCTCTAGATCTTCCTGCAGCGCTTCCTCCTTGACGACGTAGTCGGGATCGAACCGCTCGAGGGCGCGCTCGAGGTCGGGATCGCTCGCCGGCTCGCCGGTCTCGAGCGAGACCGTTCCGTCGCCCGTCGCCAACAGTTCCTCGTTCATCGCCGCCTTTCGATCGCCGTAGGCGGCGAAGGCCCGCTCGCGCTCGAGTGTTCCCACACCGTGCTCGCGACCGGTCAGAATCGAGGGGACGTCGATCAGCGAGACGACCTCCCCGAGGTCGGGGGCGTTCCGGGTGCCGAAGGGGACGTGGAGCAGTTCCCGGCGCAACTCGCCGGGGTGGCCCCAGGTCCCGCCCTCTCCGAGCAACTCGCCGTGGTCGGCACAGAAGACGACGCGCGTCTCGTCCGGGACGGCCTCCCAGAGGGCGCTCAGGGCGGCGTCGAGTTCGGCGATCTCGCGCCGGTAGAGTTCACGGACCAGTTCCCTGTCGGCCTCGGAGCCGCGGCCCGCGAGCACCGTCCGCGTAACGCGCTGGGCCTCGTCGCGACTGACCGGCCCGTCGTCGGGGTCGTAGGGGTGGTGCGGTTCCATGAAGTGAAGCCACCCGAACCAGGAGTCGCGGCCGTCGATCCCTCGGCGGAACGAGCCGATGACGTCGTCGGCGCGACGGAACGACTTCCCGACCTCGCCGACGAGCCCCTGGAGCTGCTGGTAGCGGTTCCACCCCCACGTCGCGACGCGGTGGGGGAGTGTTCCGCGCTGGAGCAGGACCGCACCCTTATCCTTGAGTGACTCGCCGCCGCCTTTCGGCGACGCGAACGAGTCGAAGCCCGCGTCGTAGCCGTACTCCGCGGAGAGCAGGTGGTTGGTTGTGATCCCGGCGCTGTAGGGCTCGAACTCGTGTGCGACGCTTCGCTCGCTCTCGAGCCCGTCGCCCGACGCGTACTCCCCGCCGATTATCGCGGGGAAACTGCCGAGCGTCGCGGTGCTGGTCGCGAAGGCCCGGTCGTGGGTTCGCTCGAGGAACGCCTCGGTCCGGGGCATATGTCCGAGGTGGTCGTGGCGCAGCGAGTCGACTGTGACGAGCAATGTTCGGTTGTGGAGAGTATCGCGTGCCATTGTTACACCTTCCGTAGCGTGAAGTGAATCGAACCGCTGACCGACGGGCGATAGACGACGCCGTCCGTCCACTCGAAGGAGCGGTGGACCGTCTGGAGCAACACCGATCGAACGCCGCTCAGCGGTGCGCCCTCGAGGACCCAGACGGTCACCTCGCGGTCGACGAGGTCGAACGTGAACTCGCGGTCGTCGTAGTACCACGAGAAGCCGCCGTCGGCGAAGTACTCGGGAGTACCGTAGGTCCAACTCGAGCGGTGTGTTGGGTCCTGATCGTACAGTCGCGAGGCCGCGTGGGGAACCCACGCCTCGAGACGACCGTCCTCACGGAGGACCCGGTAACACTCCTCGAAGACATCGCCGAGGTTTGCCGGCGAGATGTGCTCGAGTACCTGGTCCATCTCGATGATATCGAACGTCTCGTCGGCGAAGGGTAGCGCTGTCGCGGTGCCTTGGACATCTGGATCGACCGACGACAGCAGATCGAGCGTCACGTCGCCGTCTCCGTGCTCGCCCGCGCCGACGTTCAGGACGATTTCGTCGTTCGAGTCCCTGATTGCCGGTCGTCTCTCATCGGTCTGCTCGCCGGCAGCCGCGCTCGATTTACCGGTTCTCTCGCTCATCGGTATCCCAGCTCCTCGAGTCGTCGCTCGACCGTCGCGTCCACGTCTCGTTCCGTATCCGTTTCGCTCGCCCGTGCGAGCTCTTTGTACTCGCTGATCTCGACATCGAAGAAGTCTCGCGCCCACGACGGGACCGTCACGTCCTCGCCGATCCGTCGCTGCCAGCAGGGCCGGTCGTGATCTATCTCGTACTCCCGGCTGCCCCCCAACGAGTCCCAGACGTACTTGGTCTCGCCGTCGTAGACGCAGCGGAGCATCCGATCCCAGTAGCGGTGTTCCTCGGGGTCCCGGGGCGCGCCGCCGACCCCAATTCCGATCAGTTCGGCCGGAACGCGCTCCCGGAAGACGTCCGGGGTCTCCTCGTTCGCCACTCCCGCGATGAGATCGCCCAGCTCAAGGTGGCTGACGTACTCGGTTTCGGCCGTCTCGTACCCTGCGGGCGGGTTGATCAGGTAACAGGGGACGTGCAACAGCGATTCCGTGAGGCTGCTCGTGTGGCCGAACAGCTCCTCGTCCTCGGGGAAGGCGAGGTTTTCGCCGTGATCCGCAGTGACGACGAACGTCGTCTCCCGGTCCGTTTTCCCCCGAATCTCCTCGACGAACGAGGCCACCTTCCGATCGAGGTAGTCGATGGCCGCGCCGTACAGTTCGCGGTGGTTCCGGAGGTCGTCCTCGTGCTCGGCCGAGACGCCCCCGGTGTTGATCTCCCAGTCGTCGAACGCGAAGGAGGTCCAGTCGTTGGGCGCGGAGTGGAGGTCGCTATCGTACCCGAAGACGTGGTGGACCGGCCCGTGGGCGTCCATGAAGTTCGTGAACAGGAAGAAGGGTCCCTCGGTCGAGTCGACCATCGACATCCCCTCGCTCGAGACGATAGACGCCCCGTCGTCGAGGAGTTTCGGGACGGGGGCCCGCCGGAAGACGTCGTTGGCTTTGAAGAGCACGCCGTTACCTAGGCTCTCGAGGGTGTGATCGTGACGAATGGCTTCGCGGAGGAACTCGAGGTATCGCTGGATGCCCTCTTCGTCGCGGTCCTGGATGAATTTCTCCATGTCCATTCCGGCGGGGAACCGGCGGTGAGGTGCGATGTCCGAGTAGTGGTCGAAGACGGTATCGAAACCGAACGTCGAACTGGCGTAGACGTTCGCGCTGGCACCCAACGCGGTGTGGTCGGGGATGTCAGCGAGAAATGTTTCCGACCGCTCGAGACAGGTGAAGTCCCGGTTATGGGTGTGGATGCCGTGCCGATGGGGTAACTCCCCGGTTAGCATGCTGGCGTGGCTGGGGGTACTCCAGGCGCTCGCGGCTCGACACTGCTCGAACGAGACACTTGCCATCTCCTGCAATCGGGGCGCGTACTCCTCGAAGTAGTCCTTCCTGACCGTGTCGAGGCAAATCAGGACGACGTTCCGGGTCATGCCACCACCTCCGATAGTGAGCGCCGAAAGGCCGCGGCCTGATTCGCCTCGGTCAGCGGTCTCACTCGCTCCCGGAGCGCGGCTCCGCGCTCCCGCCGCTCGTCGGGCGACAGCGATAGTACGTATCCGATTCCCCACCGGATGTCCCGCGCGCTCGGCGCGCGAACCAACAGCGGGTCGACGAGTTCGACGAGCTCGCGCGTCCCCGTCCCCGTCGAGACCACCGTCGGGAGGCCGGCGAGCATCGCCTCGAGACTCGCGACCGGGAACGCGTCGCCGGAGCTCGGCTGGACGTAGAGATCCGCCGCGTCGAACTCCGCCGCGAAGTCCTCGAGTGCGAGATAGCCGAGCGCCTCCACGCCGGGAAAATCGCTGTACTCGAAATCGGCGTGGCCGGACCCGAGCAGCCGCAGTTCCCAGTCTGGTCTGGAGGCGACAACGCGAGCGAGCAGGTCGACGTTCTTCTTCGCGACCGCCGCCCGGTCACTCACGGTTCCCGCGTGGAGGATTCGGGTCGGTTCGGCGTTGGGTTGAGAGCTGGCACCGGCACCGGCTCCGTCCATCCGTGGCCGTGCAGGTGGGGCGTCGGCGTTCTCAACGTCTGGATCGCCCGATTCGAGCCCGCGGCCGATCGGTTCGAGGACTCCGTACTTCGCGTCGGCGATCGGCGGGTGAACGATCTCAAACGGGACGTCGAGATACTCGCGAGCCCACGACCGAGCGAGGTCGCCGACGGCGATCGCCCCCGAGACGACGCGGCTTGCGACCGGGCCGAGGACCGAACGCCAGAGGTGGCGGGTGCGCTGGTCGCGGATCTTCAGGAACGTTTCGTCTGCGATCAGCGGGACGATGCGGGCGTCCCATCGGTTCAGCAGCTTGTAGAATAACAGCGTATAGATGGGCGTCGTTCCCTCGCCGATCACGATGTCGTAGCTCTCGAGGTCGATGGCCGTTCGCAGTCTGGCGAGCATTGAGTCGAGGTTCTCTTCGGGGCCCCCGATTTCGTTCCCGGTCTCGAAGTGGCGGTAGTCCGCGTCGACGGCATCGCCGAAGACGCGGTGAGCGTGGTGGGGCTCGTGGAACTGATGGAGCACCAGAACGTCAGCCACGCTGGCCCACCCCCTTGCCGTAGCGGACGGCGTCGACGGTGTCCCAGACGCCCTTGCGCCAGAGCCAGTCGTTGACTCGGCCGGCGAACGTATCCGGAACGATCACCGCCTCGTATTTGTCCGGATACAGTCGCCGGAGCAGTTCCTCGTTTTCCTGCACGATCGACGAGCGCGGTCGGTCGGGATGCATCATCCGAACGCGCTTATCGTAGACAACCGTGCCGTACTCCTCGAGCCGCCAGCCGAACTCGGTGTCCTCGCGCCAGTACTCGAAGCGATCGTCGAAGCCGCCCGCCTCGAGAGCCGTTTCGCGGTCTGCCGCGAGGTTACAGGTCGGATACTTGCGCCGGCCTTCGTAGGTCATTCCGCCCTCGACGGGGCCCTCGAGGACGACGAGGTCCTCGCGTTCAGCGAAGGCCTGGTCAATCGCCTCGACCCAGCCGGCGGGCGGCCGACAGTCGTCGTCGGTGAACGCGACGATATCACCCTCCGCGCGCTCGAGGCCCAGGTTCCGCGCTTCGCAGACCCCCAGGTCCGGGTCGTTCACGACGAGCACGTCGAAAGAGTCGGTAGTCTGCTGCTCGAGTGCCGTGACGACCGCGTCGTGGTCGTTCTCGGGGATCGTTGGGACGATCACAGAAACAGCGGGGTCTGGATGGTCGATCGGGCGCAAGAGGGATGATGTCGATTTCATGTTAAGTTATCAATTGGGTGTAAATTAGTTGGCTGATGAACGTACGTTCCCTAGTATGTCCTATAAGGTTACAAATCGTTTTTGTATCTATAGTGGGTTTTCTTTGCGGTTGCCCTGCAGACAGATTTCCCTCATAGATGAGATGCTCTTGCGGAGCAACACTGTCATCTCCATCTTTCTCTTTAATATCGAGATGAGAAAACCTTCTACCGTCTTTGACTCGGCCATAATCCGATTGGAACAGTTGACTAAATAGTTCTTCCGTAACGTATAAATCACACGACATTCTATATGTTCTTTCTGATCTAGTTATTGTGAACTGAAATCCATCTATCAGAATGAACGTCAGATACTGGTCATTCATCCAAAGTCCTTTCGATCAATTCAACTATATCACATTCGAATTCTTTATAATCATATCGGTCTGCGAGTTCCTGAATTCTCTCCTTATGAAACGTACTGCTGTTAAAACGTAGTACGGTATCTCTGAGTGAACCGATGGTTGGTGCGAACAATTCCCCAGTAACATCAGGTTCGATTTGATACTTCGTGAACCCCTCATTCACACCCAGCAACGGCTTTCCGGCCATCATCGCTTCTGCACCTACCATGCCGAAATCCTCGTCTTTGGGCGCATACACGACCGCAGTCGCCTTAGCAACCAGCGATTCGATATCCTCAACGAATCCCCGTATCTCGATATTGTTATGGCCTCGTGCCATACGCTCGAGTTTTTCTCGCTGTTCACCGTCCCCAGCCACAATGAGCCTCTCATCTAATTCGGTGAATGCCTCGACAATCAGATCAATGCGCTTCTCGGGTGCGAGCCGCGACCACGTGACGAAGTAGCCGTCGTCGCCCTCGTTTCGCCAATCGCCAGTAATAGGTGGATACACGACCTCTGCATCCCGGCCATAGTACCGTTGTATTCGGTCCTGAATCAACTCGCTGTTAGCGACGAACGTATCTACGTAGTCGTTAGCCTCCTTGTCGAGTGCCCGCCACCACTTCGCGTACGCCTTCAATACGAATCGGATTCCAGGGTAGTCGAACGACGACATTCGGTCGCGGAAGAGGTCGTACAGCCAGCGTGGCGGACTGTGGGGGTAGTGCACGACTCGTTGATCCGTGGTGGGAACGTAGTTCTTGCTAAGCGGCGCACTGGAAAGAATTACGTCATAGTCGACAAGGTCTGGATGTGCATCCGTCATGTCCATCGCGACGCTTAGCGTCTCCAGTGGATTTGCTCCCTCGTTTCGCCACGCGAGAAATCGGCGTGAGAGTCCGCGCGTGTACTTCTCCTGTTGTATTGGGACGACCTCAATATCGCCAGGAATCTCGGTTCCTGGATAGACGTACATCGTGTATATTGGGGCATCTAGCACGCGTGCCGCTTCGATAGCAAACTTCTCTCCGCCGCCAATCCCAGGGAATCGATCGTGGAGAATCGCGACTGAACTATCCATCTGATCGAAATCACAGGTCATGCGCTGTCACCTCCTTTGTAGCTGTTATTCATTCAAACGCCTCCCGTAACTCATCATCAACATCCCACGTCCCATCTGAGTCCCCGACCAGCAACTCTATGCTGGCACGCAACAGCGACACCTGCGTATCGAAGATCGAATACAGTACCTGCACTGGCCCCAGCAGGTCTCGCTGTCCGAGGTATGTAAACAGACCAACCCCGGCGGGAAATAGCAGGCCACTGACACCGAGCAGCGAAATGGCCCCACCGGTTCCGACTACGAGCGTCGCCGCTAGCAGCCACGGCGAGGCGATCATGAACCACCAGTTGAACGGCAATACAACGCGTCCGTACTGCCCGTACTTCCCGAGCGCGTCGCTGTGCTGGACCAGAAGTCGAATCAGCCCCATGCCGCGCCTATCTTTTTGCTTTCGCCGTTTTACGAACTCGGAGTGAGAGGCTTCCATGTACCGTACGGAGGAATCGAAAATAACGCGCTTACCCTGCCGACGAATCTTCAGCGCAAGTTCAGTATCATCAGCCAGCGAGTTCGGATCGATCGGGAGCAGTGCGTCGTTCTCGAATGCGGAGAATGGCCCATGAAAGATTAGTGTCGAATCGAGATGGGACTCGAGTTGCTGAATATGACTCTGGACGCCGCGATAACCTGATTCAACTTCGCTACCGCCGAGAACCTCGACGTTCCGACCAGTAACAGCTGCGATGTCATCGTCTGCGAGATTCGCGGCGGCTTCGCGAAGGGCGTCCGGAGCGAGTTTGGAGTCGCAGTCAGTCTTGACGACCATCTCGTTCGACGCAGCGGCATAGGCGTCGTTGAGCGCCGGCGCAAGCCCGCGACGCTCGTCTTCCTCCAGTAGCACCAGCTCGGGCGCCTCGAGATTCGCGATGTACTCTCGGATGATTGTCCGAGTATCATCAGTCGAAGAATCAACGACGACGAGCTCGACTTTCTCCATCGGATAATCGAGTTCGAGTACATCCTCGAGTTTCGTCTCGACGATCTGTTCCTCGTTATACGTCGGGAGGACGATACTGACGGTTGGTTCGGCAGGCTCTTTGTCAGCAGGTGACCCCTCTGGTCGAACCCACGCGTAGAGAAGGAGGTAGCAAATGTAGGGCGCGGCCGTCACCGCAAGAAGCGAGGCAGCAGCCACGACAAGCAGATTCATGAACGAGGGTTGTGAGCGATGGATAATAAACTTCTTCGTCCTCAGATGCGGTCATGCTACAACTATTATCAGTCCATCCGTCGGTTAGTCGTCAATATCCAGTGCTACAGCTAATATGGCTGTCCAACCGTTAATAGCAAGAATCATTAAGTATACGGAACGCGCTCATCCGAACTATGGCAACCCTCCGAAATCAAACCGATCAGTCTATAAAACTCTTAGAGCTGCTTGAACAGACTGCGTGTTCCTTCTGTGAGGGCGGTCATCTTGTTCGAGATCAATATAAGGGAAATGAGGCCGTTGTTTGTTCATCTTGCGGAACACCGGGTGCACAAGTGTGAAGCGGACAATAGTTCTTCCACTATCTATTCTCTAAGACTATATTTCCCGAGCCGATATCTCACTCGAGCGATGCCGAATCCTCATATCCCCGCACGCCGACCCGTCGCTCGAGCGCCCAGACGAGTACCGCACACAGTCCGGCGACGAGCGCCGGCCAGCGGTCGGTGCTCAGGTAGAGCCCGCCAGC
>Ga0075133_100480_pt1 | contig 10637 bp, 7 predicted proteins | sample AntRauMetaRauer1_FD_69802 | JGI IMG/M metagenome (GOLD analysis project Ga0075133, IMG submission 69802) | Saline lake microbial communities from Rauer Lake, Antarctica, in enrichment culture - Antartic Rauer Lake 1 Metagenome Rauer1 | ecosystem: Environmental > Aquatic > Non-marine Saline and...
CTGAGGTTCGCCGGCAGTTCGAGCGTCCCCTCACCAGTCTCCAGGACGACCGTCCCGGTGGAACCGTCCTCGCCGCCGTCGAACCCCCACGGCGGATGGCGGTCCCCGTCACCCTCGATGGAGACGCGGCCGCGGTCCGCGAGGAGTTCCACCTCCCGTATCGGACCAAACCCGCCGCGGTACTTCCCGGCGCCCGCGCCCTCCTCGCGGAGTTCGTACTGGGCGAGTCTGAGTGGTTGGTGGCTCTCGATGTCCTCGATGGAGTCGTTGCGCGTGTTCGCGAACAGCGTGTCGACCGCGTCCATCCCGTCGCTACGCGGGCGACCACCATAGGACGCCGACCCGATGTCCATGTGCATCCAGTACTCCTCGTCGCTGGTGCCGCTGAACGTCACCGTCTTCGTGTTCCCGGTACCCGCGCACGCCCGTTCGGGTGCTGCCTGCGCTATCGCGCGGAGGGTGAGGTCCGCAAGACGGTTGCCCGGGCAGAACCGGGCGATGGTCGGTGCCGGGAACCGCGGGTTGGCTATCGAGCCGTGTGGAGCGTGGATGTCGACCGGTCTCGTGATGCCGTCGTTCTGGGGCACTGCATCGTGGTCAACGGTATCGAGTAGCGTAGAGCGAATGGTCAACAGGACAGCGGGCACGACGGTCCCCTCGAACGGCATATTGATCGGGCGCGCGTCGAGTTGGTCCGCGCACCGAGAGAGGTCGACGTCGATGCTGTCGCCAGAGACGGTGAGGTCGACGGCCAGGAGGACGTCCTTCTCTGACGGGTCCTCGGAGTCGGGGAACCCGTCGACGTACCCCTCGGCGGAGTACGTCCCGTCCGGGACCTCGGAGATGACCTCCCGGAGGCGGCGCTCGGAGTAGTTCATCACCGCCTCGCCGGCGACCTTGACGGTGCGGTGGCCCTGGTTGTCGAACAGTTCCGTCAGCCGCTCGACACCGACCGCCGCCGCAGCTATCTGAGCCTCGAGGTCACCCAGGGTCATTTTCGGCGTCCGCACATTGTCCGCGATGAACTGCTCCACCGCGTGGTTCCGCTCGCCGCCGGCTTCGAGTTTGAGGGCGCGCAGCCGAATGGACTCGCTGTAGGCGTCGATGGTGTCTACGATGCAGGTTCCCGGCTCGTTCGCGCCCACGTCGACGTGGTGGGCGGTCGTGACCGAGAAGCCGGTCAGCGTGTCGTCGTAGAACACGGGAACGATGACACCGATGTCCGGCGCGTGGCTCGCGCCGCGGTAGGGGTCGTTGTGGACCACGATGTCCCCTGGAGAGAACGACTCGCCGCGTTCCTCGAACACGTCGATGACCCCGCGGACGTACGCCGGAATCGGACCCATCTGCAGGGGCGTGCTGTCGGTCTCGCAGAGCTGTCGCCCCGCCTCGTCGAGCAGCGCACAGCCGAAATCCTCGGACTCCCGGATAGTGTTCGAGTAGCTCATCCGGGTGAGCCGATGCCCCATCTCGTCACAGATGTTGAGCAGGTTCCCGCTGATTATCTGGCGCGTCACCGGTTCGAGCTCAGCTTCCGGGTCGACGTCGTCGTCCGCGAACTGCGGACGCGTCTGACTACGAACGTCGGTCACGTCATCACCTCCGTGAGTTCGAGGTCACCGTACGCGAGCACGTTCGCCTGGAACCCGGGCGGGACGACGGTCGTGGAGTTGTCGTCGACGACGACCGCGGGCCCCTCGAAGCTGTGGCCGTACCGGAGTCCGCTTCGGTCGACAAACCGCGCCTCAGCGTGCTCGTCGTTCACCGTGAAGTGAACCGGCCGGGTGTCGACGACGTGGTCGGCGACCGGCGTCGTCGCCTCCGGGAAACGGTCGTGGCTGAACGAGTCCATACCGGCGGTGGCGACGACGCGCTCGGTGACGAGTTCGACGGGGTTGCCGGGGAACGCGTGGCCGAACTCCTCCTGATGTCTCGCGTCGAACCGCTCCCTGACTGTGGCCGGTGGGAGGACGTCTTCGCCGTCGGCTACGGGGATCGTCAGCTCGTACCCCTGTCCCTCGTACCGACAGTCGACCAGCCGTATCAGCGTCCGCTCGTCCATCGGGACGCCGTCGTCGTCGAACTGGTCGTGGGCTTCGGCAGCGAGTCCCGCGTAGTCGTCGACGAGGGAGTCGTGGTCGCACACTTCGAGCAGTGAGAACCGGGTCTGCGTGAACTCGTAGCGGAGGTCCGTGGTGCAGACGCCGACGGCCGAGAGGACGCCCGGGAAGCGGGGGACGACCACGCGGTCGAAGTCGAGTTTGTGGGCGACGTGAGCGGCGTGCAACGGCCCCGCGCCGCCGAAGGTGACGAGCGAGAACTCCGAGGGGTCGAAGCCCCGCTGGACGGTCTTCGCACGGATGGCGTTCGCCATGTCGTTGTTGACGAGTTCCAGGATGCCCCGGGCCGTCTCGACCGGCGTCGTGTCAAGGACCTCTGCGAGCGATTCGACCGCTGCGGTCGCCGCCTCGGCGTCGAGGGACATCTTCCCGCCGAGGAAGAAGTTGTCGTGAACGCGCCCTAGCGCGACGTGTGCGTCCGTAACCGTCGGTTCTGTCCCGCCTCGTCCGTAACAGACGGGGCCGGGTTCGGCCCCCGCGCTCTTCGGGCCGACCCGGAACGCACCGCCGTCGTCGACGTAGGCGATACTACCGCCACCGGCACCGATCGTCTCCACGTCCACCATCGGGACGACGACCGGGTAGTCGTCTATCTCGGTGTTCCGGACGTTCGCTTTCACGATGTCGCCGTCGTCGACGATACCGATGTCGGCGCTCGTGCCGCCCATGTCCAGCGTTACAGCGCTGGTGTCGGCGTCCGGGGACGACGCGTTCAACTGGAGGCGACGCCTGCCCCCGTGTATCCCCGCTGCCGGCCCCGAGTAAGCGAGCATCACCGGTTGGCTCCGGACGGACTGCATCGTCGCCGTGCCGCCGTTCGACTGCATCACGTTCAGGTGGGCGTCGATACCCAGTTCAGAGAGCGACCGGTCGAACCGGTCGAGGTAGTCGACCACGGTCGGCCCGACGCTGGCGTTGAGGAGCGTCGTGGTGAACCGCTCGAATTCCCGGAACTGTGAGGACACCTCACTCGACGTCGTCACGTACGCCGACGGGTGGACGTCCTCGACGATCTCCCGCGCTCGCTCCTCGTGAGCGTCGTTGACGAACGAAAACAAGAAACAGATGGCTACGCTGTCGACGCCCGCGTCCCGCAGGCGCTCGGCCGCTTCTCGAACGGCCGACTCGTCCAGCGGCTCGACGACGTCGCCGTCCGGACCGACGCGTTCGGGAACCGTTTCGCGGAAGCGCCGTTTGGCGAGCGGCCTGTCCTGCCACGGAATCTCCTGCTGGATGGAGTAGTTCTCCGGTCGTTCGTGGCGCCCGATGTGGACGACGTCTCGGAACCCCTCCGTGGTCACCATGCCGGTCTCCGCACCCTCGTCTTCGATGATTGCGTTGGTCGCGACGGTCGTTCCGTGGAGGACATTCTCGACTGTCCCCGGGTCGGTTTCCGTGCGCTGGAGGAGTTCGCGAATCCCTCGAATCGCACCCTCTGAGGGGTCGTTCGGTGTGGAACTCACCTTGTGACTCGATTCGACCTCGTCGCCCATCAGATAGATATCAGTAAAGGTCCCGCCGATGTCGACGCCGACACGTACCATTTCGATTGCTGTGGGATACCACGGACCATATCCCTGTTGGTGCGGCCAATTCCTACTGGTTCCAGAACCCTATTGAACGCTAGATGCGTGTGTCCCGTAAGTATGAAATTGCGGTACTTCGTGGCACGGCGACTCGTCCTCACCGTGTTCGTGCTCTTCGGCATCTCCGTCATCACCTTCCTTCTGACACACACGGTACCGAGCAACCCCGCCGCGCTCTGGGCGGGGTCCCACGCGACGCAGGCCCAGATCGACCAGGCCGCCCAGCAGCTCGGGTTGAACAAACCCCTGTACGTCCAGTACTTCGACTTCCTGATGGGTGTGCTGCGGGGCGACCTGGGCACCAGCATCCGCACCCAACAGCCAGTCGCCCAGGACATCGTCCAGTTCCTCCCTGCCACGTTCGAACTCGTGATGGTCAGCATGTTCATCGCGGTGGCCGTCGGTATCCCCATCGGAGTGCTCTCGGCGAAACGCCGGAACACGGCCGCCGACCACTCCAGCCGTATCTTCGCGATGAGTGGGGTCAGCATCCCCGTCTTCTGGCTCGGCATGCTACTCCAACTGCTGTTTTACTCGCATTTCGGTTTGCTGCCACTACAGGGGCGTGTCACCGACGCCGTCGTCGCGGCCCACCCCCTCTCGAAGATAACCGGTTTCGTCCTCGTGGACGCAGTGATACAGGGGAACGTCCCCGTATTCGTCGACGCCGCCCAGCACATCCTCCTCCCCGCTGTGACGCTCTCCTACGCCTCCCTGGCTATCATCACGCGGATGACTCGCTCGTCGATGCTCGAGACCCTCGAAGAGGAGTACATGACGGTCCACGACGCGTTCGGGCTGAGCGATCGGCAGATGACGTACAAGTACGCGCTGAAGAACTCGCTGAACAGCGTCCTCACCGTCCTCGGACTCTCCTTCGGCTACCTGCTCGGCGGGAGTGTCCTCGTCGAGTCTATCTTCTCCTGGCCTGGGCTCGGTCGATACATCGTCCGCAGCATCTACGCCACGGACTATCCCGCGGTGATGGGGGTCACCCTCGTCTTCGCCGCGATGTACATCCTCATCAATCTGCTCGTCGACGTGGCGTATGCGTATCTCAATCCGCGAATCCGTTCGCAAGGAGGGTCGGCATAATGTCTGGAGAACGTTCGTTCAGAGCGCGGCTTCGCACCGCCTACGGCGACTGGTACAGACGAAACGACGCCCGGATCGAGGAGTTCCGTCGCCGCAGCGGCCAGATTCGGCGCAACCCGGCCAGCTTCCTCGGCCTGCTGATAATCGCGGTGTTCCTCGTCGTCGCAGCGCTCGCACCGGTCATCGCTCCGTTCGACCCGAACACGACGCACCTCTCGGCGACCTTCGAGTCACCGTCGTTCGTCCACCCGTTCGGGACCGACAACCTGGGCCGCGACATCTTCTCGAGGGTAATCTACGGCGCGCAGACGTCGCTCAAGGTGTCGGCTATCGTCGTCTCCGTGTCACTCGCCCTCGGCGTGCCAGTGGGGCTATTCGCAGGCTACAGCGGCGGCTGGATAGACGAGGCGGTGATGCGGTTCGCGGACCTGTTCCTCGGCTTCCCGCCACTGCTGTTGCCGCTCGCCATCAGCCTCGCGCTGGGTGGAGGGCTGGAGATTGCCGCACTCGCAATCGCCATCACCTGGTGGCCGTGGTACGCACGAATCGCGAGGAGCCAGGCGGTCGACATCCGCGAGGAGGACTACGTCACCGTCTCCAAGGGCATCGGTGTCGGGACGCCGCGAATCCTCAGACGGCACGTGCTCCCGAACGGCGCGGCTCCAATCCTCGTCCAGGCGAGCATGGACGTCGGCTACGCGATACTCATCACGAGTTCGCTTTCGTTCATCGGTGCTGGCGCGAACCCACCGACCGCCGAGTGGGGGCTGATGATCGCCTCCGCGCGGTCGTACTTCCTCGCGTACTGGTGGACGGTCACGTTCCCCGGTCTCGCCATCTTCACGACCGTCCTCGGCTTCAACCTGTTCGGTGACGGCCTCCGCGACGTCCTCGATCCGAAACTATCCCGGAGATAATCATGCCCGACAGCAACCCCACCACGACCGCGACAGACGAAAGTGCCGACGCGACAGAACCGCCCGCTAGCGGAACGAACAGAGCCGAGATAACGGTCGAAACCGACCCCAGGGAGGAGCGTGTCGAGGAGCCCCTCCTCGAGATCCGGAACCTCCAGCTCGAGTTCGAGACCCACGAGGGCACCGTACACGCCCTCAACGGGGTCGACCTGGACGTCTACCCCGGGGAGATCGTCGGCCTTGTCGGCGAAACCGGCTGCGGGAAGTCGGTCACGGCGCGGAGCGTCCTCGGCATCCTCGACGACAACGCGAACATCCTCGGCGGCGAGATAACGTATCGCGGGACGGACCTCCTCACGCTCTCGGAGGCCGAACGCCGTGAACTCCGCGGCGATCAGATCGCGATGATCTTCCAGGAACCGATGAAGTCGCTCAATCCCGCGTTCACCATCGAGGACCAGCTAACGACGGTCATCGAGCGACACACGGACCGGGACAGCAGCGCCGCCCGCGCCCGCGCACTCGAGCTACTCGAGGACCTCGGCCTACCCGACCCCGAGGACGTCCTCGAATCCTATCCGCACGAACTCTCCGGCGGAATGGCCCAGCGGGTGCTCATCGCGCTCGCGCTCTCTTGCGAACCGGACCTGATTCTCGCTGACGAGCCGACCACCGCGCTCGACGTGACGATTCAGGCTCAGATTCTCGACTTACTCGTCGACCTCCAAGAGAAGTACGACACCAGCGTGCTCATCATCACGCACAACCTCGGCGTCATCGACCGCGTCACCAGCCGCGTCAACGTGATGTACGCAGGGTCGGTCGTCGAGTCGGGGCCGACCGGCCGTGTCTTCGAGACACCGCTCCACCCCTACACACAGGGGCTCGTCGAGGCGATTCCGATGCCCGGTCGGGACGAACTCTCGGGCATCGACGGGGAGGTCCCGGACCTCGACGACCCGCCCGCAGGCTGTCGGTACGAGCCGCGGTGTCCAGTGTCCGAGGAGCACTGCAAGACGTACGACCCACCCATGACTGTCGTCTCCGACCCGGAGACTCCCGAGCGACGGGAGGTCCGGTGTATCCACTACGAACCCGACCAGCCGGGCGACCCGGGGGTGGTGCTCGATGAGTGAGTCGGGCCCGCTCATCCAGGTCCGCAACCTGAAGAAGTACTACCCCATCACCGGTGGGCTGCTCGGGCGGACGAAAGACCGGGTGAAGGCCGTCGACGACGTCAGCTTCGATATCCACCGCGGGGAAACGCTGGGCATCGCGGGCGAGTCAGGCTGCGGGAAGACGACGGTGGCCGAGACGATCGTCCGACTCCTCGACCCGACGGACGGCACCATCCACTACGACGGGCGAGACATCACCAACCTGAAGCAGCGGGAACTCAGGTCACTCCGCGCGGACATCGGTCTCGTCCCCCAGGACCCGTTCTCGAGCCTGAATCCGCGGATGCGGGTACGCGACATCGTCAGCGAACCGCTCGACACCCACCGTGACATGGACTCCGAAGCCGTGACCGAGCGCGTCGCCGAGCTACTCGACCAGGTCGGCCTCCGAGAGGAGTACATGTACCGGTACCCCCACGAGTTCTCGGGTGGACAACGACAGCGCATCGCCATCGCCCGAGCACTCGCACTCGACCCGTCGTTCGTCGTCCTTGACGAACCGACGAGTGCCCTCGACGTCAGCGTGCAGGCGAAGGTGCTCGAACTGCTGGAGGACCTCCAGGACGAGTTCGACCTCACCTACCTGTTCATCACGCACAATCTCAGCGTGATGGACTACATCGCCGACCGAATCCTCATCATGTACGTCGGGAACATCGTGGAACGCGGACCGACCGACCGGATGTTCGCCGACCCCCACCACCCCTACACGGAGGCGTTACTGTCCGCTGTCCCGCGTATCGGAGAGGACGACGACCCGATAGTTCTCGACGGCGACGTTCCCTCGCCGCGGAATCCCCCGAGTGGCTGCGTCTTCCACACCCGTTGTCCGTACGCTAGCGATGCGTGCTCCGCGGAGAAACCGGTGCTCAACGAAATCGGCGAGAACTGGGAATCTCGGTGTCTCTTCGAGGACCCGCGGGCAGCGGTCCAGAGGAGGTTCGACGACGAATCGGGAGCGGAGGGGGCCGCCGCTAACGAGTCGACGTCCACGACAGACGACTGAGGGGCGCTGCCATCCAGACGCCTACGTCGCGCCCGAGACATCAGCGAGTGCGCCGGCCATCACGCGCGTCGCGGCGGCGCAGTCCGGCCAGTCGGTCCACTCCTTTGGGTTGTGCGAGATCCCATCGTTCGATGGAGCGAACAGGAGGGCGGCATCAGTCACCCCCGCGATACGCTGGGTATCGTGAGCCGCCCCGGAGTGGAGGTCCATCGTCTCGATGTCCGCACGGTCGCCCGCCTCGTGGGCCGCCCGGCGGAGACGTTCGCTCATCCGCGACGGCTCGAGGTCGAACGGCCGGTCGAACGCGGTCTCGACACCGCGTTCGCGTTCGAGTCGTCCGAGACCGCGACGAACGCGCCGGACGATCTCGTTCATCGACTCGTAGTCTACGTCCCGGATGTCAACGCTCATCTCGACGCCGCCCGCGACGACGTTGGTCGCGTTAGGGCTGACGTCGAGCGCACCGACCGTCCCGACGGCGGTGTCACTGAGGTCCGCAACTACCGCGTTGGCGGCACGCTCGACGTCGAGAACGAACTCGCTGGCCGCTGCGAGCGCGTCAGAACGGTCACCCATCGAGGTCGCACCGGCGTGGTCGGCCTCTCCCCGAATCTCCACGTCGCACTGCGTGATACCGGTGATCGCCGTCACGACCCCTGCGGGGACGTCGGCCGTTTCGAGGCGCTCGCTCTGCTCGACGTGGAGTTCGAACCACGCGTCCCACTCCGCGGCGTCGAGGCGCCCCTCACCACGGAAGCCCATCGATTCGAGCGCGGCCGCCAGTGTGGTTCCCTCGTCGTTCTCGAGGGCAAGTGCGGACTCGACGGACCGGTCGCCCACAGCGACCGACGATCCCAGTAGCCCGCCGGCGAACTCGTGGCCCTCCTCCTCGGTGAACGAGACCACTTCGACGGGGCGCTGCGGTTCGAGGGCCGCGTCCTGCATCGCTCGGACCGCCTCGAGCCCCGCGTAGACGCCGAGCGGGCCGTCGAAGATGCCACCCTCCGGTACCGAGTCGAGGTGACTCCCCGTCGCGACGGGAGCCGCGTCGGCGTTGACGCTGTCCGGCGCCCACCGTCCGACGGTGTTGCCGACGGCGTCGACGCGAACGTCCAGGCCCGCGTTCTTCAGTCGCTCCACGAGATACTCCCTGGCCTTCTGGTTCGGTTCGGTCCCAGTCAGGACGGTTCTTCCTCGGCCCTCGTCGGCGTCGATATCGCCGAACTCTCCGTTCGCCTCGATGTCGGTGCGGAGCCGTTCCCTGTCGATTTTCACGTCCGACCCGACGGAGTCAACCGTAAATAGTGTGACGGGGACGCGAGAAGTCGAGATCGCTAAACGAGCCGGTCGAAAACGGCCGCTTCACGGTTGAGTACCGAAGTGGATCCGGTGGGATCGAGATGCACGTGATACTCCAATCTGCTCTGCAAGAGTTGCCTGACGCGACAGATTACATGAAATCCCCGAGACTCGTGGGCCGATTCTTGTCGTTCTCGAATATCGAGGCCAGCCGGCGGTCCATGATCTCGAGGCGCTGTTTCGTGTACTCCCGGCAGTCGTAGTCCTCGGCGACCTGGATGGCGGTGTCCATGTACTTGTTCACGGAGCCCTCGTGGACGGTGAGGTTCACACGCCCACCGCACTCCCGACAGTCTCCGGTAAGCGGCATCCGGCGGTACTTCTCCCCGCAGTCCAGACACCGGGTCTCCTGGCGGCTGAACGCCCGGAGGTTCCCGATGAGGTCCGGGAGGAAGTGGTACTCGATGACGCGCTCGGCGACGTCCGTCTCGTCCACGGACCGGAGTTTGCGGGAGAGCTCCAGCTGGGCGTCCATCTTGTCCATCATCGACCCCAGGGTCTTGTACGCCGAGAGCTCCGGCCCCAGGTGGATGTTCGACGTGTCGTGGGTGTGCCCGAAGCCCGTGTACTCCCCGTCGGTCCCCAGCGTGGCTTCGGCGATGGTCACGAGGTCCTCGACGTCGTCGGGCTCGACGAGCTCCCGGGTCGCCTCGTAGAACTCCCGGGGGTACTCGCGGTCGATGTCCATGTTGTGCGCCTCGTCGTCGATCTCGCTGGGGTCGATGCGCGAGGACATCACCAGCGGTGCGTCCATCCGACCACCGCGCTTGTCCGGCAGGTAGGACTTCGAGAAGTTCACGAGGCCGTCCATCAGGAGCATCACGCAATCTTCGTCCCCATCGCAGTTGAGAGTTGATATATCATTTGAAATTAATGAATGGGTGTCAGAGACAGTGAGACAGTACGTGTAGTCGATAGTAGATTGTTCGTGGTCGACGGACTCCACTCGGTCTACCAGATAATCGCCATCTCCCCCATCGAAAACACGCGATCCGGTCGGTTGGGTGCTCTCGACGTGGCTCTCGAGGCGTGTTCCCTTGCGTGTCAGATGGAACCCCACTCGTTCGTGAAAGGTGACCGCGTCCTCAGAGCTGACGCAGACCACGAATCCCGGTGCCGACATCGACTCGTCGTCGATATCGTAGTAGTCCGGAAACTTCTCCACGAGTGGGGCTGGCTCGGTTTCGTTAACCGTACTCGAGATTCCGAGTCGAGTGAGGAGCGCGACGATGTCGTCTTTGAGCTCTCGACTGACTGTCGTCGCAGAAATTTGGTCGTGTCGCAAAGTCCTCTAGAGTTCAGTAGTAACTGACTCCCGTGAAGGCGGGGTTGCCTCTGGTGTCCAAACCGAGGTACCCCATGCACGCCACAATCGA
>Ga0075133_100500_pt1 | contig 10401 bp, 10 predicted proteins | sample AntRauMetaRauer1_FD_69802 | JGI IMG/M metagenome (GOLD analysis project Ga0075133, IMG submission 69802) | Saline lake microbial communities from Rauer Lake, Antarctica, in enrichment culture - Antartic Rauer Lake 1 Metagenome Rauer1 | ecosystem: Environmental > Aquatic > Non-marine Saline and...
GACGCGACGGGGGTACTCGAGTAGACAGCTGCCATACTGGACACTGCGACGTGGTCGTCGCGGGCGTTCACGTGACCGGATTCGTTCCACCCGGATTAAGCTTGTTGCCGCCGACGGGAACAAGCGTGGCTTTTTGACGACGGGGGGGCTAGCCGCGGACGATGGACGTCGACGTCGGAATCGTCGCCCAACGCGACAACGAGCGTGCACAGGACCTCGCCGCGAGCCTCGTCGACGCCCTCGAGGGGTCGGGCGCGAGCGCCGTCGTCGACGAGGCGACCGGCGGGGCGATCGCGGCGACCGCCGTCCCGGTCGCCGCGATGGCGAGTCGCGATCTCGTCGTGAGCATCGGCGGCGACGGAACGTTGCTGTTCGTCGCGCGCGAGGTCAGCCCCGCGCCGATCCTCGGGATCAACCTCGGCGAAGTCGGCTTTCTCAACGCCGTCGCCCCCGCTGACTCGCTCGAGGTTGTCACCGCGCTCGTCGCCGAACTCGAGGAGACGGGCACCGTCGAGGGCCGCGAACTGGCGCGGCTGCAGGCGACCGGCGTCGACGAGGACTGGACGCTCGAACCCGCGCTCAACGAAGTCGTCGTTCACGGCCCTCGGCGGGGCCACGGCGGCGGGGCAACCATCGAGATCACCGTCGACGGCCAGCGCTACACCGAGAGCCACGCGGACGGCGTCCTCGTGGCCACGCCGACGGGCTCGACCGCCTACAACCTCAGCGAGGGCGGTCCGCTGGTTCACCCGTCGGCCGACGCGCTCGTCGTCACGCAGATGGCCGCGACCGAGTCGATGCCGCCGCTAGTCGTCGAACCGGATACCGAACTAACACTCACCGTCTCCGGAACCGAGACGGCCTACGCGATCAGCGACGGGCGCAACCGACGGCACCTCGAGCCGCCCGCGACGGTGTCCGTCTCGCTCGCCGACGAGTTCGTGACGCTCGTCGGTCCGCAAGCGAACTTCTTCGACGGGCTCGACAAGCTAGAGTAGTCCTACTACTCGCCCTCGACGAGCCGCTCTAAGTGTTCCGGCGGCACCGAGCCGCGAGCAGCGCGACCGTCCGAAACGAACGTCGGCACGCCGGTGATTCCTTGCTGTTGAGCCTCGGCGAACCGATCCTCGAGCTCCGCACGGAGACTCTCGTCTGCGACGGCATCGCGAATCTCGTCGGCCGGCAGATCGGCGTCTTCGGCGAGGTCGGCCAGGACGTCGACATCTCCGATGTCGCGGCCGTCCTGCCACAGCGCCGTGTAGATCGAGTCGTCGAACGCCGCCCACCGGCCGGGATACTCGCGCTTGACGTACCACGAGGCGACCTGCGCGTCGAACGAGTCGACATCGATCGCCAGCTCCTGGGCCATTTCGACGCCGTACTCCTCCTGCAGCCGGCGAACGTTCTCTTTCGCCTGCTCGAAGTACTCGTCGTCCTTGCCGTCGTCTACGTCCTGCTCGATCGAACCGTCCGGGTTCCGCTTCCCCCGTCGCAGGTCGAAGGGATGCCACTCGACGGCCAGTGGCTCGTCACGGCCCTCGCGGTACTGCGCGAGCGAGCGGGTCCCCAGATAACAGAACGGACAGACGTAGTCGGCGTATATCGTGAGTCGATCCGCGGTCTCCGGCGTCGATCCGGTATCAGCGTCAGCCATAGTGATGCTAGGCAGTCGCCACGGAAAAGTCGCGGGTCACCGGCAGTCGGCTGGAGACGGCTCGAGACGAAGTGTAGGCGGCTCGAGCAGCAGTGGAGGGAGGCTCGTGATTGGGTGACAACGGTCCAGTGAGAGGCGGCTGCGGCGTAACACCGGTCTGAGTTGATAGCCCAGCCCGTTAGCTCTCCGATCCGGAGGCAGCCGCGTCGGCGGCGTTCGTCTCCGCATCCGTCGCGTCCGGCAGGTTCGGGTCCCGGTACGGGTTCCGGCCGTAGGCCGGGAGCTCGTCCTCGAGTTGCGATTTCAGCACTCGGCGGAGCCGGTTCAGACTCGTCGTGTCTAGTCCATAGTCGGCCGCGAGGCGCTTGAACGATTCTTCGTCGGTGATATCGTGGGCGCGGTACTGGGCGAACAGCTCCTCCATCCGGTCGGCGGAAAGCGTCTGGGCGTCGATCTCGTCCAGCCCGAAGTACTGCTGGCGGTCGACGTCGACGACGTGGCGGATCGCCACCAGCGCGACCTTCTCGATCGCTCGCTGGCTGCCGAACTCGGTGAGGTCAATCTCGTCCATGACGCCGAGTGCTAAATCGCGCTGCCACGGCGTCACGTCGAGGGCGTTGCACAGCGCCTGCGTCGTCCGCAGCCGATCGAGGTGGTGAGCGCGTTCGCTGTAGCCCGGCGTCGCCGCGTGCTGTTCGTCGTGGAGGCGACGAACGCTCTCGGAGAGGTCCGCGTCGGGGGAGTCAGCGCGGCCGATGACCGTCGCGCTCGGCGTAACGACGCCCCACTGGCGGACCGTCGAATCTCGCTGGACGTCCGCCCGGGAGAGCGACCCGGAACCGGGCCGGGTCTCGAGGCGGCGCTCGGGGTCGGGCTCGGGCTCGACGCCGTCCGCGACGGCCGCGGCTCGCTCGGAATCTGGACCAGGGTCGGCACCGTCGTCTTGCATCGTCTGTCGCTCGGAGAGGGAGAGTGAAAAAGGCTCGCTCCGTTTAGTGGCCGATTACCTGGACTAACAGCCTTTCTAACAGATCGCGGGCGATAGCAGCGGCGCTCGAGCGATGATGATCGCTACCGCTCCGCGCTCGAATGAGTGAGTCCGCGAAAAGCTCCTCGTAGCTTTACCTTGTAACCAGAGACAGTTAAAGAACGACTGCTCGAGGAAGGGACGAACAGCGAAGGACGAACGGCGAAGGACGAACAGCGAGCATCATCGAGCGACCGATAGCCCGAGCCATCGCTGTTCGGGAACGAATTTCTCGGCAGAACCCGGGCGTCTCTCCCGTCGTATCTTCACTTTGTGACCAGAGGCACTTAAACGAAAGCGAGGCTGGTACGTGGCTCGAGCTACCGGACGGCCGCGATGATCTCGTCGATGAACCCGTTCAGCCGTTCGGTGTCGGGGCCGTCGCGTGCGTGAACCGCGGGATCGATCGCTTTCGGCGGGTGGGCGAACTCGCGACCCACGGCGTCGCCGATTACGGCGTCGCCCTCGCCCGCTCGTTTCCGTTCGAGCAACTCGCGAGCGCAGTCGATCCGATCCGCGTCGAAGACTGCGGGTGCCTGCTCGCGAAGGAAGGTCTCGAACTTGAGGGCCGGCAGGTCGTGTTCGCCGCGCTCGCCGGTCTCCTCGAGATAGTATGCGGACATGGCCGCCCGACAGATCGTCAGGTTTCGCTTGACGGTCGGTTTCGTCTGGGTTTCGGTGAACCGTTCGTCATCCGCCGAGACCGTCATCGTTCCGTCGTCGGTTTCGACGGTGTACTCTCCGCCCGCCGTGTCGATGATCGGGAACGTTTCGTCGTCGTTTCGGACCAGATGGTGCGAGACGTACTTCCGGTAGTTGCTCGTTGCGATCCCGCGCCACGTGTGATAGAGGTCGATCGGGTTGTACGTTCGTTCGATATATGCGGTGAGGTCGGCAGGGTCGTACGCGAGGCGGTAGCGAATCGGACTCCGCAGCAGGTCGATCGCCCCCTCGTTCGAGTCCGCGAGCAGGCGTGCGAACGTCCGCACGTCCCACCCCTGATACTCGAACTCACCGCGGTCCGCGATGACGGTCTCGGGAGCACCCTCGAGGTGAGCGTACCGGCGCAGATCCGTCGGCACGAAGACGAACCCGACATCGTAGTCGCTGTCGGGACTCGCTGCCCCCCAGGCGTGGCTTCCGCGGGCAACCGCCAGGGCGACCGTGACGTCGTGCTCGCGTTCGATCGCCGTCAGGTGGTCGTCGACGGTCTCGTGGACGTGTGTCGGGACGGTGGTCATAGCTGGGGCTCGAGTATGCGGGAACGAGACGCGAGAAGAACTGGGTGACAAATGCCCTTCGTAGCTTCATCTTGTGACCAGAGGCACTTAAAGAACGAGTGCGGTCGATGTCGGCGACCGGGCATACAGAGGGCGATCGCTCGAGAATCGATGACCGATCTAGCGAGTTCGTCTGCAAATGAACCGGTTGAAGCTGGCCCCGCGCCTCGCTTTCGTTCACCGCACCACAGCGCTCGCCACCGCACGTGGATCGGTTGGATCGAAGTGAGACGTATTTCAACGGCGCGTATGTTACGTTCCGCTGCCGTACCCCACTCTTCTGGCCCCAGGACTATATACAATCCCGCCCAGTGGTGAGAGAATGTCTGCCCCCCGAGCCGTCCTGTTCGAGCGGGACCTGAGCCGTATTGCGAGGATACTCGGTACCGGACTGGCCGCCTTCCTCGCACTTCGTGTCACGGACGGGTTGCTCACCGGACTGGGTGCGACGCTGCTCTTCCTGTTCGTGCTCACCCTTCCGTGGGAGATGGCAAATCGGCTCTCCGATCGCTTGAACGACTCGTAAACCCGTTGTCACCCGGACCGCTATCCGTTTGCCAATCGAACGCGGAGAGCGAAGAACACAGCATCGTGACTATCAAATGTGAGCCACTGGAGTGCAGAACGGCCGTCCTCCCGTCATAGCTCTACCTTGTGACCAGAGGTACTTAAAGAATCGACGACCCGCTCGAGTAGTACCGGAGTTCCTCACCCGTCGAGCCAGTTACTACTGGTTCCGAAAGGTTGAATCGCCCGCTACCCTGAATGCGGGCAATGAGTCATCAGTTGCCGGACGTGCAGGCGACGTCGCCCGACGTGACCGTCGGCCTGAGCCAGGTCGGCGTCACCGGCGTCGACAAACTCGTCAAGATCGCCCGCGAGGGCAAGCGACCGATCGTCCTCACCGCGGAGTTCGAAGTCTTCGTCGACCTCCCCGGCTGGCGAAAGGGGGCGGACATGAGCCGCAACATGGAGGTCATCGACGAGATCTTAGAGGACGCCACCCGCGAGGAGGCATACGGCGTCGAAGAGGTCTGCGGCGAGGCCGCCGAACGACTGCTCGAGCGACACGACTACACCTCGAGAACGGAGGTATCGATGGAAGCCGAGTTCATGCGCCGCGAGCAGACGCCGGCCAGCGACCGCGAGACCCAGCACACGGTCGATATCGTGGCCTCGGCGACGGCGACCGAGGACGGAACCCGCGAGGAAATCGGCGCGAACGTCACCGGCATGACGGTCTGCCCCTGCTCGCAGGGGATGTCCACCGCCCGCGCGAAGCAGACCCTCGAGGATCTCGGCGTCGAGGCAGAGACGATCACGCAGTTCCTCGACGAGGTCCCACAGCCGGGACACTCACAGCGGGGCCACGCCACGCTGACCGTCGAGGCAAACGGCGATCCCGCGGTCGATCTGAACGACATCATCGACATCGCGCGGGACTCGATGAGCGCGCGGATCTACAACCTCGCGAAGCGACCCGACGAGGACCACATGACCTACGAGGCCCACGCCGACGCGAAGTTCGTCGAGGACTGCGTCCGCGCGTTAGCCGAGGGCGTCGTCAACGAGTTCGACCACCTGCCCGACGACGCGGTGATCACGATGAGCCAGTCCAACGACGAGTCGATCCACCAGCACAACGCCCACGCCGAGCGCGTGGTCGAGATGGGGGCGCTTCGCGACGAGATAGCGAACTAAAACTCGAGCGGCTCCGCATCCTCCCACCGCGGCACGAACTCCTCGTGGACGTTCGCGGCGAACTCCGGATCTTTGAGGTCGATCATGCCAAAGGCCTCGCCCGAGGAGAGCGGATTGGGCACCTGAATACAGACCTCGACCCCATCGATGATGTTGAACGAGCCCGTGATGTCGTCGTGCGTTCGGACGTCGAAGTCGTCGCGTTGCTGCAAGGTCTCCCGATACCGCCGGCCCACTTCCTCCGACATCGAACCGACCATCTCGCGGGTCATCAACAGATCGACCGAGACGCCCCGATCGAGGGCGTCCTCGAGTTGAGCGTTTATCTCCTCGCTGACCGCCTGCATGTCCCACTGGGGAGAGGGATGTGACGACACCATTACGATATTGCGGTCGGCAGCCGCAAGGCGCTCTAAGAGGAGGTCGATCGTCTCCTCGGGACCGACGGCGGCGGTCCAGAACTGTTCCTCGACGGGTTCGGCCGCATCGAGTTCGTCGGCGAGGTCGTCGACGATCGACTCGTACTGGTCCGCCTTCTCGTCGAGTTCGCGTTTCTTGTCCTCAAGCAGCCGATCGAGCGCCGTCGATGGCTCGACGGCGACGTACTTCTTCGGCCGGCTGGCGGTCTGGCTCCGGACCAGATTGTACTGTTCGATGCTGTTGAGCACGTCGTAGATCCGCCCCATCGGCACGTCGCTCGCCCGTGACAACTCCTTGGCCGTTGTGGGGCCGGTGGTGAGAAGCGATCGGTAGGCTCGAGCTTCGTACTCGGAGAGCCCGAGATCCCTGAGACTGGCCATGTCGGACGATGCCACCGAAGAAACATAAACACTGTGGTAGTTTGACGAGAGGGGAGAGTCGGCCCCGAGGAGGCCGAACGTCAGTCCAGAAGGTACTGGACCTGCTCGCTCAACTCGGAGGGAGTTTCGGCGCGATCGGAGACACGATCGCCCAGTTCGGCTCGCGCCGTTCCCGCCTCGAGGGCATCGGCGTCGGGGACGACGACCTTCTCATGGTCAGCCAGCCGAAGCGCCGCGCGATGCAGATCGGAACCGGGCTCGCCGGCGACCCTGATCACCAGCGGCCCCTCGAGTAGTCGGGAAACCGCAGTCGCGTAGCGAGCGATCTGGACGCCAAAGCGGTCGCTCGCGCCGGCGAAGGTCTCAAGCGTCTCGCGTGCGACCTCGCGATAGCGATCCTCGCCGGTCAGGACGGCCAGCTCGAGCAGCCCGTCCGCGAACGCCACGTTGGAGTCCAGCGGCCGGAGCGGCCGATCGCACAGGCCGACACCCGCGGCGGGACCGTCGAGGAACGAGTCCTCGTCGCGAAGGCGATCGATCGTCGCGTCGGCGATCGCCGTCGCGTCCGCGAGGACGGACGGATCGATCGTGCTCGCGGCCGTCGTCAGCGCGCCGAGGACGCGCGCCTGATTGCTGAGAAGGGGGACGGGGTCTCCGTTGCCGTCGCGATCGGCGTCCTCGAGCGCGTGCGCGACGATACCGTCGGCGAGCAGGTCCTCGCGGAGGGTCTCGAGCGAGCGTTCGGCGTACCGGCGGGCGCGCTCGTCGTCGGTGTAGGCGTAGTAGGTGAGCAGTCCCTCGATCGCCAGCGCGTTGGATCCGGCGAAGACCCCTTCGTCGACTGGCGGCTCCGCGGCGGCCGCCCGATCGGTGGCGTCGAGGCTGTACGCGTCGTCCTCGCCGGGAGCCTGACTGTTCGAGAAAGCGGCGACCTCGCCGTTCCACAGGGTGCCCGTCAGATACTCGATCGTCCGCTCGGCGGGGTCGCGGTACTCGTCCGCGCCGGTCAGCAGGTAGGCGTTGGCGAACGCCCGCACGAGCGCACCGTTCGAATCGAGCAGTTTCTCGCGCTGGAGCCCCGACCAGTCGGGCTCGGTCGCGAAGCGATAGAAGCCGCCCTCGTACTCATCGAGCAGGTTCGCGCCGACCGCGTCGTAGGATCGCAACGCCATCTCCCGATCGCGTTTGAGCGCGAACTCGAGTGCGTCGGGCAGCGGGAACTTCGGTTGCTGGCCCCAGCCACCGGCGGTCTCGTCGTACGTGTCGGTGAGGTGGCCGAGCATTCCCTGTTCGATATCGGCCGTCAACTCGCCGGCGGGCGGGTTGTCCTCGCGGAGCGGACGGGGAACGCGCGCCGCGCCGGTCCCTTTCGTCTGCCACATCGTTCGGACGCTGTCGAGGACCTGTCGCATCCCGTCGGGACCGAGATAGCCGGCGCCGGTCAGGACCTTCCCGTTCGGGGCGAGGAAGACCGTCGACGGGAAGCCGCCCATATTGTACCGATCGCGAACGCGCGGGTGCCGGTCCACGTCGACTCGCACGGGGACGAAGCTATCGTTGACGTTGGCCGCGATTCGAGGTTCCGCGTAGGTCTCCGCGTCCATCTCGTGGCAGTGATCACACCACGTCGCAGTCAGCGAGAGCAAGATGGGAACGTCCGCCTCCGCGGCCTCGTCGAAGACCTCCCCTCCCCACTCGCGCCACTCGACGCGCGTCGTCTCGTTCATACCGCATCGACGTGAGTCGCCGGCGTAAGCCCTTCGTTCGCTTCCGGTACCGGATTCGGGTCTCGAGCGGGCGCGGGCGGCGAATCCGTCGCTGGAACGAGAGTAAAAGATTTTCACCGTTCGGCGACTAGATTGGCGTATGCTTCGGTGGATCCTCGCGCTGTTGCTCATCCCGTTTCTCGACGCCGTGTTACTCGCGGTCATCGTCACCCAGTTCGGGTTCGTCAACTGGGTCGGGATGGTGCTGCTCGTCGTCCTGACGGGACTGGTCGGCATGCTACTCGTTCGGGCCGAAGGGCGGCGAACGATCCGGAAGATGCAACGCTCGATGGCACAGGGGAAGCCGCCGACGAACGAACTGCTCGACGGCGGCTTGCTGATCGCCGCTGGCGCGTTCCTGTTGACTCCCGGACTGGTAACGGACCTCATCGGTTTCCTGCTCGCCGTTCCGCTGACGCGGATCCCGATCCGCGCCGCGCTCAAGCGCTTCGTGATCGTTCCGTACGCGGACAAGAAGACCGGCGGCTTCGCCAGCGGCGGAGTCTGGACGTTCGGCTTCCCGGACGACGGGACGGCTCGAGAACAGAGCGAACCGACCGACGGCGGGACGTACGACCTCGGCGACGACGATTACACCGTCGATAGCACCGAAGACTCGTACACGATCGAGTTCGGCGACGACGGCACGGACGACGGGGACGAGCGAGACGACGATCCCCTCGCTCGGTAGCGAATATCACGGGTCGGAGAGAAAGAAACGCTTAAACGTCCCACCGGGCAACTACCGAGTGCGAGGGAGACGGCGCGGGCCAATAGCTCAATTAGGTTGAGCGCCACTCTGATAAGGTGGAGGCTCTCGGTTCAAATCCGAGTTGGCCCACTCAGTTTCTGAATGCTTCTTAGATACCCGGTAACGCCAGGTTTAGCGTTCGAAAGTTCCGTTCACGGCATTCGAAGAGATCGGTGCCCCTCGATTTTCGCCGCTTAGTTGATTCACTTCTGAACGCGGGTCGCCTCTGTCTTGGGATTCCGATTAGCTCAAACGGTAGAATGAGTGATAAATATTGGGGTCAAAGGAGGGCGGGATCCACGTCACCCGGAGAGACGCGGTCTCTGCTGCGCGACCGAACCACGATGGATCGAGCGTGGTCCGTAATTCCCGGTACTCGTCCGGTGGTCCCCCTCAATGGATCGAACGGCAGGGTGTCGCGCCAGTTCGCCCCGTAACTCCAGAACACGCGGAAGCCGTCCCTCTCGTGGAACGAATGAAAAGCCGCAGGCGGCCCGCTCAGCGAGCACTACTACCTCTACGTCGCCCGGAACATTCGACTCGGCAACAGCGGCGACGCAGAACTCCTCGAAATACCACAACTATTCGACCGGCTCCGGAACCGGCAACGCGAAACATGCGAACGGAACGTCCAGGTAGACCTCCGCAGCTTCGACTTCGACGACGACCCAATCATCGAACGCCCTATCGAGTGGGAGGAATAACCGACTACGCCTGCTGCGAGTCATTGAGCGGCGGCCGCAAGTCACGCCACTGGAAATCTGCCGTCTCACCCGAATCAACCGTAACCTGATAGAGCTGCCTATCTCGCTACTCATCGGTAAGCGCATCTGCATCATCACTCAGCACTGCAACGACCTGTCCGTGCTTCCCGTGGTACTCCTGATGATCAAGCTCTATTGCATCAGGAATGTCGATTCGGACGTGGTCTCTCTTCGAAACAGGTTGTAATATGATTAGTTCGATATCGACCACAATTATCCATTCGGTTCATCCTAGAGACGAGCGGGGGTCGGTTCTGGACAACATCAGCAGTATACTTTATTGGCCTCGTGTGTTGGTATTCAACAATATCGTTAACCCTATCGTCTGAAAATCTTGAACTCGCTCTCAATCCGTTTTCTCACTCGGCTCAGAGCCTACCGAAATCCGATCAAGAAGTCTGTCTGTGGCCGTTGCTGCGGCAGTTGGTTCGAGTCCATGCTGACAGTAGGTGTCGACCACTGCTGATCGGATCTGTTCGTCCGGTCGCGTCGGGCGCGGATCAAGGTAGTCCTCTTCACGGAGGTATTCTCGGAGTTCCTTAATTTTATCCTGATAGAAGTGAGGGACATCAGGCAACCGATCAAGAATCTCTTCTGGATCGCCGTCGACACGGTCCGCCAAGGAACTCACCTCGTCGATGAAATTATTGCTGACAGC